>Ga0315544_1000002_pt1 | contig 266832 bp, 213 predicted proteins | sample SalMarSW160130MG_2_FD_202543 | JGI IMG/M metagenome (GOLD analysis project Ga0315544, IMG submission 202543) | Salt marsh sediment microbial communities from the Plum Island Ecosystem LTER, Massachusetts, United States - Salt Marsh Sediment SW1601-130 ...
TTTCGTAACTTTGTAATAGTTTTTTGTTTCATAGTAAAATAGTTTTGGTTAATAATCTATTTTACTAATTTTATTTGAAACTATCCCGCCTCTGTATAGGGGCGGGATTTAGTGCAACATCGTGTTATACCACATACCGCTTGTCTCAATTTGATAAGTTTTGAGAATTATTTAACTTACGCTAAATTGAAAAGTTAAATTATATAATTAAAGACAGCACGACGATATACACCGATACACCTTGGCTGTATTGTTTTAAAAAATATTCAACCATGAATTTTAAACTTAATGTAATTAAAGTAAAATTTATCAGAAGAATGACTGTTATAAATATTGTATCAATTATTTTATTTGTCATTTTTCTTTCAGGCAAAAGCAAACCAAGAGATAATCCTGAAGATGAGCTTTGGAAAACGGTACCCCGATTGGGAATGATTTACAGTATTTAAAACACTTAAAGAAACAGGGCATTGTATATATTACTCTTAATCATGATAAGACAAATCAAATCAGTGATTCCAATTTTGATGAAAATCGGGAATGGAACGGACTGAGTCCTTTTGGTCTGGAAGTGATAAAGGAGATGAATAATCTTGGGATCATAATAGATATTTCACATTCAACGGACAGCACTGTCATACAATCGTTACGTTACTCTAAAGCTCCAGTAATTGCTTCTCATTCATCATGCAGATACTTTACTCCTGGTTTGGAGAGAAACTTATCAGATACTTTAATTAAAGCTATTGCGAATAAGAATGGGGTAATTATGGTAAATTTGTGTTCGATGTTCCTTGATTCTATCTGTATGAAAAATTGCAGTTACCTTTTGAATTGGTATAAATCAAATGGAATATATATGGATTCAGAAGAGGGAATTGAATTTGCACGTAAGTATGCAGAAACACACCAAATAAAATCAAATTCAATACAAGTAGTTGATCATATTGAACATATAATTAAACTAGCAGGTATTGATTATGTAGGTATAGGTTCTGATTATGATGGAATGGGGCCAGCACAACCGACAGATTTGCCTGATGTGTCAAGCTATCCTATAATAGTGGTTGAGTTAATTAAACGTAGCTATTCTGAAAATGATATAAAAAAGATATTATCTGGTAACTTTCTCAGGGTTTGGAATGAAGTAATTGAAATTGCAGATTCTTTGAATGTAGGAATAGCCAACAATGAATAAAAACAACGATGCCTGTAACCGCATATAGCCAATAGCGCGGATTGCGGGTATGAGATTAACTTTGCTTCGAAATTAAGCTGGTGCATCTGGATAGGTAACTGCTTCGAACCGCGCCACTCGCTATATGCGAAAACATTTACAGGGCATTTTAAAACATGGAATATGAAAAGAAGTTTGATTTTAATGTTATGTATAGTTTCAAACAGTTTGATTGCACAAGATGTGAAAGTTGAAATATATGTACAGATTCTAAACCTGGATGAATATTTTAATCCTTTCACCGGTTCTTTTGTATTACTTGATTTAAAAACTGGCGGATATAAGGAATACAATGATTCAATCTGCTCAATAAGATATTCACCATGCTCAACTTTTAAAATTACTAATTCTTTGATTGGGATAGAATCTAAAGTTGCTGAAAATGAAAATTATATCATTAAATATGACAGTCTAAGAAATCCTCCTGAACCATGGATGTATAATATAGAACCATTTAAATACTGGATGCAAGACCATACAATGAGAACTGCTATAAAAAATTCGGTAGTTTGGTATTATCAAGAACTAGCTCGTAGAATTGGAAATGAAAATATGACGAAATTTTTAAGACAAATTGATTATGGTAATAATGATATTTCATCAGGCATAGATAATTTTTGGTTATGTGGTTCTTTAAAAATATCAGCTGAAGAACAAGTTGAATTCTTAAAAAAACTATATAATAATCAATTAATTGGCTTCTCTATCAGAACCCAGGAAATTGTAAAAGATATTATGCTCAATGAATCTACGGATAATTATAAGCTTTATGGTAAGACTGGTGGTGGTGATTGTTGGAATGATAAGGTAATAGGATGGTATGTTGGATTCCTGGAAACAGAATCTAATACTTTCATCTTTGCTATGAATGTATTTGTAAATGATTTTAGTGATCTAGGAAATAATATGCGAATTGAGATGACTAAAAACATATTGAAAGGATTGAATTTAATTGAATAAAAACGCCCTGTAACACGGTGTATGCCACATGTCACTATTTGATAAGTTTTAAGAATTATTTAACTTGTGCTAAATTGATAAGTTTAATTATATAAATAAAGGCGGTACGACACCATATACCGGTACCGTTGTGTGCCACAATTAAAGAAACATCTTATGAAAAATCTATTTACAATTGCCTCGATAATATTTTGTATAAATCTATATAGCCAGGAGAGATATGTTGATCTGGATGGTCAGAAGTTTCGTATTAAAGAGTTTGGTAAGGGAGAAATGACTGTGATTTTTGAAAATGGCATGTCAGATAGTTTAGAAGTATGGGGTTCGATACCAGACTCAGTTGCCAGTTTTGCCCGTGTATTTTTGTATGACAGAGCCGATATTGGAAAATCTGATACATCGCATCTTGAGAGGACTATACCAAATATGATATATGAATTGAGAGAGGTATTAAAACAGGAAGACATAAAGCCACCCTATGTTCTGGTTGGACATTCATTTGGTAGTCTTATTACCAGGTATTTTTCAAGTCAGTATCCAAATGAAGTAAAGGGATTATTATTACTTGATCCTTGTCCGGAGTCCTATTGGGAAGAAATGTCGGAACAAGATCTTAAAGAATATATAGAAGGTGGCAATGAATGGTATAGAACAAAATTTCAGAAAAAATACCGGAAAGAATGGTATCAGTTTATGCCAAATATAAAGTATATGACAAATCTTAATATTCCCTTAGATTTGCCAGTAATTATGGTCTCTGCAACTGCATGGAACTGGTATGATTATCAGAAAAAAATTATAATCGGCTTTAAAAATGCAAGACACATCTTACTTGAAGGAGAACACCACATTTTTAAAAATCATCCAAGTTTGATTGTTGAATACATTAAAGAATTAACAATAGAATAATTACGGCACGCAACAGAAAATATAAGTAAGCTGGGATTTAGTGCTAATCTGACAATGAATTAATTAAATAAAAATGCAAGCAGTCAGAAAAGTTTGAAACTGTAAAATTCCAACCTACCCATAATTGTGAATTGTTGACTACCATGTAATATAACGTTTTGAGAATAAATTATTTATTTATAATTCACAGGGAAAAAATTTAAATATATTCGTACATACAATGAGAGGTAAGTTACTATTTAGGCAGCAAACAAAATCTAATAATATTGATTTATCAAAGCTTGATTCAGGTATGTATTTATTAACTATTGAGTATAATAAAGAAAGAAAAACAATAAAAATAATTAAACGGTAACCAACAAGCGATAATAAATAATTGCCGGATCAGTAATTTACATAACTTTTGTACATTTATTCAAACTTATTGTAACCTGATAATCAAACACATTTAAATCGGCAACTAACCATGCCTGCAAACCTTTACGCCATAGTATTAAAGTCATTGGGAAACAATAATTGAAGATTTATGGATATTACGATAAAACCATTAACACCGGATCTATTAAAGGATTATTTGTTTTTCTTTGATAATATGGTTTTTACAGAAAATCCTCATTGGTCGAAATGTTATTGTTTTTCATTTCATTTCACTGGATCAAATGAGCGATGGACTAAAGAAGAAAACCGCTCTTCTGTAATTAAATTTATTAATGAGAAAAAAATGACAGGATACCTGGCATATTCCAGTGATAAACCTGTTGGGTGGTGCAATGCCAATAATAGATCAAATTATCAAAGATTAATGAAATATTATGATTTGGTGGATAATCCCAAAGACAAAGTATGTTCTATTGTTTGTTTTTTAGTTAACCCTGATTATAGGAGAAAAGGTATCGCACAAAAAATACTTAAACAAATATGTATTGATTATAAACAAAAAGATTATGATTATCTTGAAGCTTACCCCGAGAAGGGAGAATTATCATGTGAGAAATATTATAGAGGACCTATAAGCTTATATAATAAATTTGATTTTAAAATTGAGAAAGAGTACGAAGATTATTTTGTGGTTAGAAAGATATTGAAGTAACAGCGGCGTACAACAAGGCATATCAAACACTACGCATAAAGTAGTAAATTTAAACGAAATAACAATAATCAAAATTCTGATTTATAATAGCAAAGGTCGAAAAATTAGGACACAAAAATATAAATGGGAAATAATAAACGAGGTCTAATATGTTGTATAATGCATTGGTTTCAAAGTGTCACGGTGGATGCTAACGTAAAGTGCAAATTTGTATCTTGCTAAATAAAATTTAATGATAAACAGAAAATATCATGAATCCACAAAACACATCATCAAAAGTATTTACGCTGAGGAATGTTTGTGCGGGGGTAGTTATCGCTGGTGCTGTCCTCGCCTGCATTACCATGACCGGATGCCAGTCCGGTTCAATTAAATCCATAACTTCTGAAGCCAATAGCTATGCCGAGGATCGGGCATTGATCGAAGATCTGCAGGCCCGCTATATGTTTGCACTGGATTTTGGAGATATAGACAAGTATGTAGCCACTTTCACAGAGGATGGCGTACTTGATATTGGTGAGGGTGAATGGCGCGGTCGTGATACAATCCGGCAGGTGCTTACCGCCATGCCTAAGCCGGAGGAACTACTGGCAGACCAGGATACTCCAAAGCTGCACCGCTCTACCGGCCGGCATAGCATAACGAACATTGTGATAAAAATAGAGGACGATACGGCTCATGGGAGAGCCTACTGGTTCCACATGTCAAACAACAATCCGCAACGCAGCGCAACACTTAACTCATACGGCCACTATGAAGATGAGATGGTTAAGGTAAATGGTACCTGGTTGTTCAGCAAGCGGAAAATCTATAACGAGCAGGTCTCTAAATGGTCTGCACCAGTTGACAATCCGAGCTGGTAGTATAATACCCGGCACACACAACGAATCCCTTTAGGCATGTGAGGATTTAGATTCGCTATCTGTCAGCCACACGAAAGGAAGCCACTTTTTTATGTCTTACTAATCAAAACCAGTGCGATGTAACGCCAATGACATCATACAACTGGCCCTGGATAAATAGTTTCTTACAAATAGGCAACAATTGATATTGCCAATCCTCATGTGGTATTAAAAATTATGGAATTTTAAGCAATTCTGCATCATAATACTTTGAACAATTTAATTTTACAAAATTATGAACAGAACGATAAACAACATTGTAGTACTTTGCATTTTAACAGTAGCCTATTATTCAAGTCCAGCCCAGACAAATTGTAGTCCGGAATCCACAATTTTTTTTAGCAGGGAAGAGTTACAGGATGATTTTAAGCAATTTAAGAAAATTCTTGAGAATGAGCATTGTTGTCTCTATGAGTATTCCTCAAAGGAAGAAATGGACAGCTTGTTTAGTAGTCACTATGGACGTATTGACCACAAAATGAAGTTTGAGGAGTTCTTTGGGTTGCTTGCACCTATAACAGCAAAAATAGGTTGTTTGATTACTGCAACATGGATGCCAGGCAGGTTCTTTAGTTCAAAGCCAGATATGTTATTCCCGCTTAGACTAAAGTTTATAGATCAATATGTCATTCTAAATGGAAGTTATCTTGATACTAATGAGATTCCTGTCGGCAGCATAATCCTGGAAATTAATGGGAAACCTATTGAATTTATCATTGAACAATTAAGGAAAATTACATCTGCTGATGCTTTGAATCCATATTTTATAGATGCTCAATTAATTAATCGTTTTTCAATGTTTTATGCCAGCATCTTTGGACTTCCAGATAGTTATGAAATAAAATATGCCTTACCAGGTAGAAAAACCTATGAAGTTAAAAAGCTTACACCTGTAAGTATTGAATCTGTCAGAAAAGTCGTATTTTCCCATTTCAACAATCCTCCACTTACATTTAAAGTAGCTGAGGAAAATAATACTGCTATAATGACGGTTAATACCTTTATTTATTATGACAAAGTAGACTATTTCAGAAATTTTATGGATTCATGTTTCCACCTTATGAAAGAAAAGAAAATAATGAATTTAATTCTTGATCTAAGGGGAAATGACGGTGGAGATCCATTCTGTGCTTCAATACTATTTTCATATTTACAAAAAAGTCCGGTACCATACTTTGCTGAACCTTATGGCAAATATGCAGTTCTTGCAGAACCTATTCCTCTTCCGCAGAATCATTTTAGCGGGAATCTTTATACCTTGATAGATGGGAGCTGTGGCTCAACTAATGGACACTTTTGTGCGCTGCTGAAATATCATAATATAGGAAAGTTTGTTGGTACACCCGGTGGCTCTACATATAAATGTAATGCGGGGAAAAACACCGAATTTCGTTTACTGAATTCAAAAATGATTATTACTTTAGGACGAAGTACTTATTCAGCAGCAGTAGATAATATGGATAAAACAGCACCTATTATGCCTGATATTATTGTGAATGAAAACCACAATGATTTTCTTGATAACAAGGATCTCTTTATGGAAAAGGCAATAGAAAATGTGGCAATATGTCATGATTTTTCATATAATTTATATCCTCACCTATATGATTCAACTCCTGAAATATCATCGCCCTATATAATGTTTGACAGTGTTGAGACGATTCTTGTGATGACAAAATCTAGTCAGCACGGCATTGTCCCAGTAACAATGGAAAACGGAAAACCTTTATTATACAGTTATAAAGTAGGAACCTTTATGGGTAAAGACCAGCAAATGTCGATTGATGGGGGTGATTTTCCTGAACTGGCAAATTTCAATATTCCATGATGAAGTACAAGGCAGATATAATATTCATATTGATAGAACGCTCACTCATAAGGAAGAACAATATTTAGAAAAAAAATATTCTCATTTTAATAATGAGGAAATGGCTGAGCTCAAACATAAACTTACTCATCTGGATTTCAGTGAAATGCTTCCATATTATATAATGCGATATGGATTTTATGAAGGGCATACTGATTATCGTTGTGACCCAATCGCAATAAGCTTCATTTTTGGATTAAAAAGTCTAGAGGAGATAGACATAGAATTCAAAGAGAATTTATATAATACTTTAACAAAACACTATATTTCAAAATAAGAATTATTATATAAAACTACATAACGAGCAATATAAAAAATTGAGTGGAATATAGTATATTTATTTTCACAATATTTAATCAACGGTATTCAGGTCTGATAGGTATGGAGCTAAGAATTGCCCAGCTTTTAATATTGAGGGGATGTCGTTGGAAAGCCATAATAGAAAATTTCTGAAACAATTAAATCTAAATGAATAAAAAAGTACTATTATTTTTATCACAAGGATTTGAAGAATATGAAGCCAGCGTATTTACGGATGTGATTGGTTGGAGTAGAGTATATGGGACCACTCCAGTTGACTTAATTACAACAGGATTAAGACACCAAATAAAAGGTACCTGGAATATGATTGTTAAACCGGAGCTTGATTTTAAAAAAATAAAAGTTGAAGATTTTGATGCATTAGCAATCCCAGGTGGATTTGAAAAGGCAGGATTTTATGAAGACGCATATGATGAGAGATTTTTAGACTTAATTCGGGAATTTAACAAACAAGGAAAAATTATAGCTTCGATTTGTGTGGCAGCATTACCAATTGGAAAATCAGGAGTGTTATCAAATAGAAATGCTACTACATATGATCTTTTAGATGGATTAAGGCGGAAACAGCTATCTGATTTTGGTGCAATTATCAAAGATGAAAAGATAGTAATTGACAAAAATATTATTACATCAATAGGACCGTCAACAGGATTGGAGGTTGCATTTAAATTGTTAGAGTTGTTGACAAATAAAAAAAATGTTGATACAGTTAAAAAACATATGAGATTTGAATAAAGCAAAAGAATTAAAAAAACTCTGACTTGAAAAAATACCCAACAATTGGTGTGTGTGGTCTTGATTGCGGTTTATGCCCAAGATATTATACTATAGGGACTTCAAGATGTCCTGGATGTGGTGGCCCCGATTTCTTTAATAAACATCCATCATGTTCTTTCATAACCTGTTGTATCAGGAAAAATAATCTTGAAGTTTGTGCTGAGTGTTCAGACTTCCCGTGCTCTAAATTTAAAAGTGATGAAGAATATCAGCAATTGAAAGAATCTTCCTCTTACCCCTCAAGCAAGAAAATTATGCCGAACTTGAATTTTATAAAAGAACACGGAATTGAGAAATTTGCAGAACAGCAAAAAAAACGAATTAAGTTGCTTGAAACCATGATAGAGAATTTTAATGATGGGAGATCGAGAAGTTTTTACTGTAAAGCAACAGCTTTACTTGATTTAATAAGTCTTGAAGATTCATTAGATAAGGCAATTCAAAAAATAAGATCAGAAAATATCAAACCAGACAATACAAAAACAAAAGCCAAAATTCTTAAGGACATACTTAATGAAATTGCTATTAAGGATGGAGTGAAATTGATTAAAAAATGAAAAAATATCAACTCCTTTTTTTAATAATCTTACGTATAATATTATTCTCCGGGAGCGAGAAACAAAGTACAAATTAATCTAAGAATTGGATTATTATTATACCTGATACTCTTTCGAAAACCAACATCAGTTCAATCTGCGAATACCAAAATAAAAACTACACAATGGAAGATGAGAATCCGAATATGTCTTTTCTGAATCCGATCTCTTTTCGTCATCGAAAGAATGTGACAGTCCGGTGATCTTGCCCCTGCAAGCTTCTTAGTCGAAATATGACAGGTCCCATTCATTCAACCACTGAACAATGAATCTGCCGTCCTCGATCGTGATTGGCAGCCACATATATCGGCTGTCAATTTGGTTGCGAGGTCGCCACATGTCGAACATAGCGATATACGCGCCGGGTTTGCCCTGCACAGGGAGAATGTACGTACTTTGCCCGCCAAAAGTCTGTTCCGGCCCGATGCCGTTGTTAGGATTAATGCCTTTGGTAGGATTGCCCAGGGCTTTCCATGGGCCCCACAGGGAAGGTGCTGTGAATGAGCGTGCAGCGTTCGGTTTCCAACCGGTGGCTCCTGAGGTAAGCAGGTAGTAATTACCCTCGTACTCAAAGATTGCCGGCGCTTCATTGTGCCCCCCAGGAAGGATTTGGATCCAGTTACCCGTAAAATCCAGGTAATCTGCTGTTAGCTCGCGAATATGCAGAGTCAGGTTTTCTTCGGAGGCGGCTATCTGGTAAGCTTTACCATCCTTGTCCACGAATACAGTTTGGTCCCGTGACATTTGTCCTCCCTGGAAGTCACGGCGGACAAAAAGACCACTTGCTAACGCCTCCCGCCATTGTGGCGTCCACCACTCTAAACTATCCTCTCCGGCAACGGGTTGATGCTGTTGTTCGCTAAAGCCCCGGGGCCAATGGCCCGCGAGCGGTCGCTTTGACTCGAGAAATTCATAAGGGCCCGTAGGAGAGGCCGCAACAGCAACGGCCGCATGCGCAGGGGCATATCCCTGTCCTTTCAGTTCCAGATGGAACCACATGACAAATTGTGCGGTTTGCTTGTTGTAGATCACCTTAGGACGCTCGACGATTGCACCGCGCTCGATGTCATGACCCTTCTCGTCCACGGTTCTCATCACAATGCCTTTGAAGGTCCAGTTGTAAAGATCTGTTGATGAATAGCAGCTCACGCCCGGACTGGCACGCTGTAGAGAAGGCCTGTCCCGCCCGTAGCGGTGCTCGCCGAACCAGTAGTAGACACCCTGGTGGAATAAGATACCGCCGCCATGGGCGTTGATGATGTTGCCGTCAGTGTCGTACCACAATTCACCGGGATGAAAACTGGTGTAAGACGGTTGTGCCAGACCAGCCTCAATGGCCGTAACCACCAGACTTATTGCAAGGCTCAAGCGAAGAATACATGATTCCATCCCAAAACCAATAAAATGACAGTATTGTAAAAATACTGTAATATGTTTTTATATTAATTTTTACTCTTTCTTATTATCCCTTTAATCTGGCAGGTTTCCACGGCACCCGCAAATTATCAAGTTTTTCACCAATTAATTCAATCGACTCTTCCCGTATTTCTCCCAAACCCATATCAAAACCCATTTTGAGGTGTTTTACATTATCTGTATCGTGACTCATAATACGTGCAGCTGTTGCATCTGCGGCCATGATATCAGTACTGGCTATTATAGCCCATGAACCCAGACGTTCTTTCATATTCAGAGTGCTGCCACCATAATCCAGTGTGGGACCATCACCTTCAACGCCAATGGAAAAATCAATGATGGAAAGATCGGGTTTAATACTTTTTACAATATCAAGATATACCTGAGCAATTGCCTGTGGGCTACTATGATCAAATGTGCCGCGGTTCCACCATGTATTATCTATCAACTGTGCATAACGGGACAACGGTGTGATACCGATGAAATTCTTTAAAGCCAGCGTAAGCTGTGCCCATGAGTGTGTTTTAGCCACAGGAATTGAAATTACCTTATCTGCATTGGCAACAAGGCTTGAAATGGCAATCTCGTTTAATGATGTTAATGAAGGAACATTGGACCATCCCGGAGAATCGTCTTCCAGGCATGCCAGAGTAACTTTTCCATCATACAGTGAACTGAGACGATTTGCTTCCTTTACCAGATTCGTACTGCCATCCAGGGTAATTGCATATTGCCATTCGAATGTTGGCAGGTGAGATCCATCGCCAATAATAACTTCAGCGGCGCCTGCTTTTAAACATTCTTCTGTAACAGCAATGATGATTTCCGGTTTGGTGCACTCACCAATATGAAAGCAATTATTATATTGCGCCCATGGGAAAGAAACAAAATTGGGTTTTATAAAAACTGTTTCGCCTTTGAAGACTATAGTCTGAATACCACCCAAGCCGTCAATAGCATCCCTAGTCATCGAATCTAAATTGTCTCCACGAATTGCGGCTACTTGTGCCTTTTTCTCTTGTGAAGGTTTCTGAATAGAATTTTTATCCTGACAATTTGAGAAATACCATGGTGTACCAAGAGCGATTGTTGTGCAAGCACTTTTCTTTAGAAATTCGCGTCGTTTTATCTTAGGCATAGTTTTTTCTATCTTTTATGGTTAACTAATAAATAAACTGCAATTTTGCAGCCTATCACTCATTAGATGATTGTTAAATCAATTTATTACTAAATAGTTACAAGAACATTTAAGTTGTGCAAATACTACAAAATCCATTTATTTGTATTTTTACTCTACTAAAGTATAAAAAATGGTAAAGCCAAAAAAATTATTAGAACAGATAAGGTATAGCGATTTAATAACCAATTACCCTAAAATGCGCAGTATTTTATCCAAAATAAGGGATATCCTGAGAAAAACTAGCAGATGAAGATAATTTTAATTTCAATTGGAACTCATGGGGACATGGAGCCTTTTTTAGCAATTGGAGAAATATTAAAAGAAAAAGGACATCAAGTAATCTGTGCTTTCCCGGACCAGTTTAGAGATCTTGTTGAAGATTCAAATATGGAATTTGCTTCTTTGGGGACAAAATATATTGAGATGTTGGATAGTGATGCTGGAAAAGCTACTCTTGGAGGTGGTGGTTCAGGATTAAAGAAAATTCTTGCTTATATAAAACTTGCGAGAAATTCTGTAGAAATCAATAAAGAACTCATTCACAAACAATATGAATTAATTGAAAGCGAAAATCCTGACAGATGTGTATATAATGGGAAAGCCATTTATCCCATAATTTGGGGATTGAATAAAAGAGGAAAGAATATTCTTATAAGTCCTGTACCTTATTTGCACTATATGAAAAATCATACACATATCGCTTTTAACAGCAATTATGGTTCCTTTTTAAATAAACTTACATACTAATTAGCGAATTTCGGATTAATCATGACAGTGAAAATATCAATAAAGTGGTTAAAAATCACAAAAAAAATAACCCGGAAACAAATACGAAATGCTCTTTTATCGAATAAGGCAATTTATACAATTTCACCCGCTGTTTTCCCAAGACCCGAATATTGGAATGAGAATATTAAAGTACTGGGATATCACGAAAGGAACAAAATCATCAACTGGCATCCTGACAAAGGATTAACTGATTTTTTGCAAAAACATAATAAAATCCTGTTCATTACTTTTGGCAGCATGACAAATCCTGAACCGGAAAAAAAGACTAAAATACTACTTGAAATACTTAAACGAAATAAAATCCCTGCACTGATTAATACTGCATCCGGAGGCCTTATCAAACCGGATAAATTTAATGATGAGCTTATACATTTTGTTTCCCGAATTCCTTACGACTGGATTTTCCCAAAAATATACGGAGTAATTCATCACGGAGGTTCAGGGACAACTCAAATGGCACTTAAGTATGGATGTACAACAATGATAATCCCACATACTATTGACCAATTTGTCTGGAATAAAATCATTTATAAAATGGGGACTGGGCCAAAGGGAATAAGAATTGATAAAATTACCACGATAAACCTCGAACCCAAAATTCTTGAATTAATGAACAATACTTCCTTTAAAAAGAAAGCGGAAAAAATAGCCAGTCAAATGGAAAAAGAAGATTTTAGAGAAGAATTGTATAACTCAATAGTGGAGTAAACTGGCTACAACAATTTATATAAAAAATATACAGTAAATTACAGGACTTTTTAATTCAATAAATTATAATGCTTATACTCATGAAGAAAATTGGAATTATAACATTAAAGATTTTATTATTCTCCTTTATAGTGGAATCACACTGCTGCCAGCAGCAAATATAAACCGTTACCATTTTACTTATTTGCTATTGTTCTGTTCGTTATTTTATATATCTTGTACCTTGACAGCTAAATGCTTTGAATTCGGTAACCAAGCCAAAACGTCGCCCGCAACACACAACTATTATTATGCGGAACCCTTATGCATAATTAACTTTTAATTGCCTTACCTTGATACAGTATTGAAAAATAGTAAAAAATGAATCTTAAAAAAACAATTTCTCTCGCAGTAATAGTTATACTAACTTTTATTTTAGTAGGGGGATATATTTTAAAAAATCGAATTCAAACTCAGGTAAAAGAACTCTTCCGATTGAACAAAATCCTTCAGGAAGAAGGCTATTACATGGCTGAATTTGAATTTAAAATGCTAGGTATCGTTTATTATCTGGATAAAGGTCACTATTATTTAGCACTATCAAAACTTTCTCATTTTCTTACGCAACTACAGAATAAAGGGAATTTAATCAAAGTGCCTGAATTTAAGAACAAAGAAGAAGAGTTGGAATTTTATCTAAATCTTCAAAATCCCAGAACTGGTGCATTCATGGATGATTCCTTTCCTTACTGTACTTTTAATGAACCCACAGAGAATATTATAGCGCATCTTGATGCATTAGCAAAAGAAACAGGTATTCCGCTGCAACTTAAATATCCATTGAAATATCTCGATGAAATTAATACACCTGTGAAGTTAAATGCTTTTTTAGATGATGTTTCCTATGTTGGATGGATTGGCTCAAAGTTTCCACAGACATCCTATGTGTTTGCCAGGAGTTTACTTAGCTACTGGAATGATGAAGGTGTTATTGGCAGAAATAATTTATATAGCTTTTCTGCTGAATATAAAACGGCATTACTTAACTGGTTTTATAAGAATCAGGATAGTACAACTGGTTATTGGGGCCCAAAATCGAGAAAAAACGGAAGGCTGCTAAAATTGGATTTAACAAATACAGCTTCAATCATTAAAACATTTGTAGATAAAAACGGTAACAATATTAACGAATCTTTTCCTTTGCAATATAAAAATAAATTGTTTGAGACTACCATTAATGTATTGAGTGAGCCTGTTCCTGATGATGATGAACTGGTTGAATTGCATGAATGGAATTTGGTAATGAATAAAGGAATAAATATGCTGTTACGGTATTTATGGAAAGATGCTTCAAATAAAAATAAACAAAAGGCAAAGAAAATAATTGAAAACTATGTTAAAATCAAATTTGAAAAATATTATATCCCCGGGGAAGGAGCTTTTAGTTATTATCCCAAGGCAGAACATGCTTCATTGGACGGAACTGGTGGAATTATCTTTAAGGATGTAGGAGCTTTCTCTTCCGAAAAGCAAAGACAATTATGGGGGGATCCAGATGAAATAGTTCAAGATTTGGGACTATACAGAGTTTTCAAGCTAAAAAAGGAAGATTATAATTTGATTGCAAACAATCCGGACCTCAATTCTCTTCGTATTTATCACACGACACCGGACTATGACAATCTTACAGATAATGTTTTTGCTGTTGTTTATCCCAATAAGACATCGGTATTGGATATTATGGAACTTGTCCCCAAAATAAGTAAATGGATTGACACACAGTCTCTTTCAATAGGAAATTGGTCTTCAAAAGAACAGATTAAAAAAGAATATACATCACTAAAAATAGAAGAAACTCTGGTTTTTAAAGAAGCATTTCCATTGGATAGCATTAATAATATATTGTTTAAAAACCGCGAATTACATATTATAGGATTTGATATACTTCAAATTCCGAGATACAAAATAGCCTATTTATTTGCGCCAGAGGGATAATAATAAGAGCGCATAACGCAATATATAGTTAAATAGCGGGATGGTGATTTGCGAAAGTTTTGTACTTTTATGTAACGTAATTTGTAACCTGAATAGATATTCTTGAAGCTGGATTAAAGGATGCTGAAACGGGTATTGAGCAATACCGGATTATAATGAATCCGGGATTTTTGTACACCAAAATGAAAAAAGACCATGCAACAATATTTAATGACATGAAATATTTGGATAAAAATAGCTTATTCAAGACTGTTGATAATGTTTCAGAGGCATTACTATTTGCCCTGGAGATAGATAATAATGAAAAAGCAGAGATCGCTGATTTTATCATAAATCAGCAAGGTAAGCCCCGGACTTATGCAAACACTTTTGCCCCTACAGAAAATGATTTAAATCAGGATTTGATTTTATTTACAGGAGAAAGGATAAAGTCAGGTGTTGGAAAATGCCACATGATTGGAGAAGAAGCAAGTCGAATTTTACGCAAATTAGATTTGCGGCTTGACAAAGTAAATGATGCATTACAAAAAGCAGACAGTGGATTGCAAATGCAGCTAAACAAGGTTTTAAAAAATCCGAGATATGAATATGGCATGTACTGCTGTAAATCTTGTTCATGTGGTCTTTGGATTAATTTGGCATCAGGTAGTTTAAATAATAACACTGAGATGTTAAGGGCTGGAATGGATTATTTTAAAAAACATCGTGATAATAATGGTAAATGGAAAGGATTTCCATATTATTATACTTTATATGTTTTAAATGAGATTAGGCTTGATTTGGCATTGAACGAACTGAAATATGCCGCTCAATCTGTAGAGAGAAGATTAAAGAAAAAACAAACTGATAAAAATAAATATGACTTGAGACGAAATTATATTTGTGAACAGATATTGAATAAAATAAGCAGAAATTAAAAATGCAACCAAGCACAACTTAATAGAATATAAATAATTTGAATTATGAATACAATTAAATCAATTTCCTTATGTGTACTGGGATTGGTGAGTTGTAATCCAGTAAAAGAAAAGGTGTCCAAAAATGAAAAACTGCCAAACATAATCCACATTTTTGCTGATGATTTAGGATATGGTGATTTAAGTTGTTTTGGGGCAACAGACATAAAGACATCAAATATTGATAGAATAGCCAGTGAAGGTATTAGATTTACTGAATTTTATTCTGCATCACCGGTTTGCAGCCCTTCAAGAGCTGCGTTGCTTACCGGAAGATTACCCCAGAGAATGGGCATAAATGATGTGTTATTTCCCGAGAGTTTTACCGGAATGCCTCAAAGTGAGATTACAATAGCTGAATTATTGAAAGAAAAAAATTATGCAACAGGAATTGTCGGAAAATGGCATTTAGGGCACCACCAAAGGTTTTTACCATTACAGCAAGGTTTTGACAGCTATTTTGGAATTCCTTACAGCAATGACATGGAAAGCGTTTTATACATGAGGGGTAATGATGTGGAAGAATTTAATGTGGACCAAAGGTACATTACTAAAAGATATACAGAAGAAGCACTTAAATTCATTGATCAAAACAGGAACAATCCATTTTTTCTGTATATAGCACATAACATGCCCCATGTGCCTATCTATGCTTCAGAGGACTTTTTGGGAACGTCTGAAAGGGGACTTTACGGTGATGTTGTTCAGGAGCTTGATTGGAGTGTCGGACAAATATTGGAAAAACTTGAAAAATTGAATTTGCTTGAAAACACCCTGGTGATTTTTTCAAGTGATAACGGGCCGTGGCTGGTAATGGAAGATCATGGTGGCTCTGCAGGTATACTGAGAGAAGGCAAGCAATATACTTTTGAAGGAGGGATGCGTGTACCGACAGTTGCTATGTGGAAAAGTAAAATACCGGAGGGCATAGTTTATAATGATATTGCCAGTCAAATGGACTGGTTTCCTACCATTGCAAAAATCACAGGAATAAACCTTCCTGAAGATTTGGTAATTGATGGTAAAGATATTTCAAAAGTACTTTTTAACTCGGGGAAACGTGAAGATAGTACTTATATGTATTTTGACGGTGCTGATCTGCAATGTTACAGAAAAGGTAGCTGGAAAATTAAAAAACCATATGAAGGATATGAAGGATCTATTTGGAAAAAGGCCGTAAATGCTCATGACACACTTTTAATAGATTTAAAAAAGGATCCCGGAGAAAGAAATAACTTATATGAAAAATACTCAGAAAAAACAAAGGATTTATTCAAAGAAATGAACGTTAAATATAAAGAATTAGGAGAATTACCACCATCAATAGTTGTCAGAACAGAAGCTGATTATAGTCATTATGAATATTTAAAAAACAAAAAGAATAAAAACAAACCATAACTGGCTATATAATTTGATAGAAGATATTACAATGAATGTCGCCAAAAAACTGGATAAAGATTTGGTTTTAAGTAAGGTGCTGAAGAAATAATTAATTGCAAAACGAATTAATAAAAATCGAAACTCTCACAATTTATATGTAAAACAGGCGGGTTGTAAGTTTTTCAGGGCTTATAGCCCGCTATGTTTTTTATATTTCCATATTTTTGGAAATATTGCTGATGTATTGTTCTTATATTTAACATACTTCTGTCCAAATTCTTTCTCCATGAGATACTCTTCTCTATGTATAAATATTTTAAAAATGAAATACATAAAGCATGGAATAGTTAACAATAACCAGGAATTAAAGAATAATATTATTCCGGGAAGAATTAGAATTATTACCGCTGCAAAGAGAGGATTTCTACATACGGAAAAAATACCATTCGTTATTAGCTGGCGTTTTTTATAAGCCGCTTTAAGCACCTTTATAATTATAATATATACGGGAATTCCAAGACAAAGTAAAAAAACTGCTATTGTAATTAAGATTTTATAAGGAATAAAATTGATTTCAAAGAAGGGCTTTAAAAAATAATTAATAATAATTACAGGGATTGTATATGCAATTGTGATTGTAAATATAATTGGCGAAGCTCCCCAAAAAGTCAATTTTTTATTATCACTACTATTCATTTTTCCTTTATTTTTATTAACAATAATATTATAAGATTTTCACATACATAACATATATTCTACTGTCAATGCCGGCATTACAGAAAATATAAAACATATTATACTGTCTGGCAAATATATATTCGCGCCTTATACCAAATCTACATTTGAAGCAATATATATACAACACAGTATATACTTCATTATCGCACCAGTGGTGCGCAAAAAATTAGTACATTTAACAAAATTAATATATAATTTAATAAGTAGCCGCTTTGAATTACAAACAAACCATACACTAAAACAATTAGAAAAGAAGGAATAAAAAGAAAGGGAGAAAAACAATTAAATTTGAAATCAGAAAACAATTCAATTAAAAAGATATGATAAGGAGTTACAGAGGTGTTTCGATAAATACCTCAAAAAATACCCATGAAAAGGTCTTTTGTTTGATTGAAAAGGACACAAATTCAAAAATCGTTGATATGCCAAGTGGTTCCGGTGCTTTTGTTCTTAGATTAAAGGATAATGGATTTAATAATGTAATTGCGATTGATATTGAAAACATTTTAGAAATTGATCATGATAATTTTATAATTGGAGATATGACAAAGGATATTCCCTTGGAAGACAATTCCGTTGATGTTTTTATCTGCATAGATGGTATTGAACATATCAGTCCGCAATTTCATTTTGTAAAAGAAGTTAACAGGATTCTAAAGTTTGGTGGTGAATTTATTGTTTCAACTCCAAATATTAGCTCATTAAGGTCAAGGTGGCGGTGGTTCATGACAGGGCATCACAATAAATGTACCACACCTTTGGATGAAAATAACCCAAATCCTCTGCACCATATCAGGATGATTTCTTTTCCGGAGATTAGATATTTGCTGCATACAAATGGATTTCGGATTGAGAAAGTTACTGAAAACAGAATTAAACTAATTAGCTGGTTATACGTTATTTTTATTCCTTTTAGTTTTTTATTTACATCCTTAGTGTATTACAATTCCGGAAGAAAGAAAGGGACATTGACAATCAATAAAGAAGTGAAAAAGAAAATGTATTCCAAGGCCGTATTATTCGGAGAAACTCTTATTGTTAAAGCAATAAAGACTACAGCCAGTCATTTATAATTTGTAATTTAAAAACCATGAAAAGCATTTTAGGATTTATTATAATTATAATTCTTGGCTGCTGTTCGGATAATGACAAAGATGATAAGAATGATAATACTTCAAATGAATATCGTGATATAACAAAAAACTTATCAATTCAAGAGTTTGAAGCTATTAAGACTTTTATTCTTGAAAATGGAGATCAACAGACATATTGTAATATGTATAATAATAACCCCCATTATTCTTTCATAGGTTTTGAGGCATATTTGAATCCGGAAATCGGTCAGGGAAATATTAATTGTGACCCTGAAATATCAGACTTTAATGAGATTGTAATAAGAGATCAAAATGCTGACCCGCAATATTATCATATACTCATAGTCAGGCAAGGAGATTTAGAAAACAAAGAAATATTTTTTACTGTTCCTGCAGGAATGAAGGAAGAAAAAGTCTATCTGCTGAAATATTATGAATATGATCTGGATCTGATGGAAAGTAAAATATATGTATATATAGAGCTGATTAATAATGAAATAAACATATACTGATCCCTTATGAAATTGTTTTGTGTATTGTTTTTAGTGAATATTATAACATTGTCAGGTTTTGGACAGCAATTAACTTTTTTAACGACCCTTCAGGATTCAATTAAAGAGACTTCTGGTTTGATTTACTTAAACCAGAAATTAATTACCCATAATGATTCAGGAGAACCTGCTTTATATGAAATAGATAGTATCTCTGGTAAAGTTATACGAACAGTTGCTATTAGTAACGCCTCAAATTATGACTGGGAAGATATATGTTATGATAGTACATATATTTACATAGGAGAATTCGGTAATGATGGCTCAAGAACGGATCTAAAAATTTATCGGCTTCCTATTTCAAGTTATTTGACAACTGTTAATGATACTGTAACTATTGACACTATACATTTTTATTATTCAGATCAAACAGATTTTACTCCAGCTCTATTTGCTACAAATTATGATGCTGAGGCCTTAATTTCATACGATGACAGTTTATATATTTTTACTAAAAACTGGGGGAATTTTTGGACTAATATTTATGCTTTGCCTAAAACACCTGGAACTTATCAAATATCAAAAGTAGACAGTATAAATTCTCAGGGACTTGTGACAGGTGCTACATATAACTCATTATCCAACACTGTCCTTTTAATAGGATACACAGTTGTTTCTCCGTTTATAATTGAAATAAGTAATTTTACTAAAAATGAATTTTCAGGCGGAACAATTGAAAGATATTTGATACCTCCTCTGCCAGGCCTGTCCTATCAAATGGAAGGCATAACATCACTTAATCAAAATCAGCATTATATAACAGCAGAAGAAATCAATCCGCTAAAATCAGCACTTTACAGACTTGATACTGATAATTTATTGGATATTGAATCCATTGAAGAAATAAAAGGTCTTATATATCCTAACCCAGCCTCTGATATCATCCACATAAACTTTAACGATTTATCAACTGTAGAAATTTATAATTTACATGGGGTTTTGCAAAAAACTTCATCTAATGAGCAAATTAACATTTCAGATCTTAGTAAAGGCGTGTATATTATCATCATTAAAAACTTGATGGGAAATAAATATCTAATTAAAAAGTTAGTAATTAAATGATGTATACAAACATAATTTGCTAGATATTTGATTCTAATAAGCATTTGAAATAATATGCACATTCCTTATATGTATTGTCATTTTTTTTAGTCGGTATTTAATTTAAATAAAGAATGACATCCAAAATAATAAATAATTACTTACCTGAGATATCTGCATTGATACTTGGAAGATCAAAACCAAGCATGGTTACAGTAAATCTTACAAACCGGTGTGACCAGCAATGCATTTATTGTGAAATAGGGAGAAACATTGCCACCCCCCGTAATGATACACTGACAATTAATGACTTGACATGGATTATTGATGAAATGGCCGCAAATAAAATTCACAAGATTGCGTTATGTGGAGGGGAACCTTTTTTGTTTAAAGGTATAATTGACGTTGTTGCTTATGCCGGTAAAATGAATATCCGGTGCTCTATCACAACAAATGGGATGACAGCTCACATGTTGAATGAAAGAGAATTAAATGTATTAAAAGAATGTAAAACAGAAGTTAATATTTCTATTGACTCCTTTCAGGAAAGTATCCAGTCGTATACACGTGGCACACCTGCAGCGCTTCCAAATGCTTTGAAATCGGTACAGAAATTAAGTGAAAAACGCATCCCGGTAAAATTAATATCTGTTATCTCAAAATATAACTATCATGATTTATTTAAATCCCTTACCAGGGCCTATGAAAAAGGGGTCAAACAAGTATTATTTCAACCGGTAATTTATTATTCAAACTATCCGGATAGACGTCCTATTGATAAGAAGTCCCAGCTGAATGTAAGTGTTGATAAGCTGGATGTATTAATGAATGAATTAAGAAAAATATTACGATTTGAGAGAAGACATAATATTAATACAAACGTCTATAGAATTTTTCCATGGATCAAATATTACTTAAGAACAGCTGCCTCTCAAAATGGAGAATGGTTTTTTAATGATGTACTTAATAAATTTTTTTGCAGGGAAATTCATGCAATAATAGACATTGCTTACGACGGGGGTATTCAGCCCTGTGGTTTAACACTTGCAACCATCTCCATTCATGAAAACAGGCATCTTGGTTTAATGGCACTATGGTCTCAGGCAACCACAGAAATCAAAAATGATTTACTTAATGGCAGATATCATGAATATTGTAATGGTTGCTGCCATCATTTCAGTCGGAATATGCTTGCATCAATAATGAAATATCCAATTAAAAATAGAGTTGCTTTAGTAAATATACTCTTACTTTTACTATCACGGATCCTTTCAAGAATATTAAAAAAAATATATAAGAAGCATTAAATGAAAATAGTATTAGTCACAGGAGGAAACAGAGGTATCGGGTTGGAAATTTGCAGGCAACTGGATGAACTGGGGCATACAGTAGTACTGGGATCAAGAGATTTAGAAAAAGGGAAAGAAGCAGCCAGGTCATTTAGTGAAAATGTTATTGTTAAACAACTTGACGTTACGGATGAAGAGAGCATCCGGAACCTTTTCGAATTTATAAAAACTGACTTTGGAAAACTGGACGTCTTAATCAACAATGCAGGATTAGGAGCTAAACATGAAAGTAGTATAAATACTGTTTTAACCAATGCAAAAAATATTATGGGAAAGAATATTTATGGAGTGCGGCAAATAGGCAAGATTGTTATGCCGGTATTGCGGAAGGCAGGAATAGTCCCCGGAGGTAAAGGCGCGAGAAATATTTCACTGGCAAATGTAAAGCACATAATGGAAACAAATTTTTATGGGACCTGGCGTATGATCCAGATTTTTATTGCGTTATTATTAAAAAGTGAAGACGGCCGGATTATTAATATGAGTAGCGGAGTGGGCGAATTAAAAAATTTATCAGGGACTTATCCAGGTTACAGTTTATCAAAGTCCTCACTAAATGCATTAACAATTATGTTTTCAAATGAATTAAGGGGAAAAGGAATAAGCGTAAATGCCATGGATCCGGGCTGGGTGAGAACTGATATGGGAGGGCCTAATGCACCTCGAAATGTAAGCCAGGGAGCAGATACAGCAGTTTGGCTCGCAACAGAAAAGAAAATTCCTACAGGAAAATTTTTCAGGGACAGGAAAGAAATTGACTGGTAACAAATTAACTGAATCCGGCAGGTTATAAGAATCTGACATATGTGTATTAAACAGACCTAAATCTGAATAATCATAACTTTTAATGATGAAAATAGGCCTGATATTCCCCAATAAAGACAGAAGATATAAGACAATACATTTAGGTCTTGCTTCTCTGGCAGCTTATGCCAGAGAGCAGCATAAAGATTTAAGTTTTCAACTGCTCGATACCAGGGTATCTACTTCAAAAGAAACAAAAAAGTTTTTTGATGCATCTTTTGATTTAATAGGAATCACGGTATTTTCTCCAGTATATTATGAAGTTATCGATATTTTTAATAGAATAAGACAAACAAACGGTAAGGTTCCTGTTTGTTTGGGCGGACCATATGTGACAACTATAAAGGAGGATATCTTCATAAAAACACCAGGCGATTTTGCTGTATATGGAGAAGGGGAAGTTACTTTCTCTGAGTTGATATCTCACCTTAAGGGTGAACGAAAGCTTATGGATATTAATGGATTGATGTATATAGATGATAAAGGGAACATAGTTACTAATCCGGCACGCGAGAAAATAAAAGACCTGAATAAGCTTCCTCTTCCGGCATATGATATATTTCCAATGAACAGGTATCCTTTGCACAGGATGGTAACAAGCAGAGGTTGTCCCTATGCTTGTACCTGGTGTAATTCAAGCTCTATTTGGGATCAAAGTTATAGAGCAACAGATCCGGAAAAAATAATTACTGAGGTTGAATTCTTATTAAATACTTATGGGAAAAAGATATTTGTGTTTGGAGATAATACTTTTAACCTGGATTTAAACAGAGTGGAAGCATTCTGTGATTTGCTTTTACAAAAAAAAATAAAAATTCTGTGGTCTGCGTCACTTCGGGCAGATATCATGACCCGGGAAATTGCACATAAAATGAAAAAGGCCGGGTGTTATAACGTCGCAGTAGGAATTGAATCTGCGAATAATGACATTTTATCAAAAATAGGAAAGGCGACTAGTATTGAAAAAATGACGGCAGGTATCAAGATGCTGAAAGCAGCAGGTATAGAGATAATGTCTCAATATGTAATTGGTAATCCTTATGAGTCTCTGGAAACTGTTAAAGAGTCTATAGAATATGCCAGGCAGTCGGACTGTGATTATACAAACTTTTACACTGTATTACCATTTAAAGGAACTCCTCAGTGGAATTATATATTACAGCATGGCACATTTTTCAGTAAAGAGATTCATGATTATCATACTATAAAACCAAGGATAGTCTTTGAGACTCCTGAGTTCACTTATAAAGACAGATTATTAGCCATAAAACTTGTAAAGAAGGAAGGTTTTTATAGTAATCATGATAAGAAAAACTGGTGGTTTGACTTTGCAAAGGAAACATCAAGAAAAATTCAAAGCCTGCTGCCAGTAACTATGGGAGAAAGGCTATACCTGATGTTGAAGTCAGTTTACCGGGTAAAGATAGTGAAGAAATATAATTGGTAAATAATAGTAAATATGACAATATGGAAATATGTCATTTTATTCAGATAATGTATAACTAGCAGCGTTATTGTAATATGAGTTTGATATATTTAATAACAGCATCGATAATTCTGTTGTACCTGATTTATCCTCTGTGGTTAACACTATATTCTTCAAATCAATCTGAGAGTGAAATTGAAACAGCAGAAATAAACAGTGTTTCTTTAATTCTGTTGTCTTACAATGGACAACAATATTTAAATGAAAAAATCAATTTCTTATTGAAAGAACTTTCCTGTTTTCAGCATTATGAACTAATCATTATAGATGATAATAGTACCGATGGAAGTAAGGAGATATTAGATAATTTCAGGAATACAAAAAACATAAGAATCATATTGAAAAACGAGCATAAAGGCATTCCTCATTCTATGAATATAGGCGTAGATAATGCAAAATATGAGAATATAATCTTTTGTGATCAACGGCAGAACTTATTTGATAACATCATATTTCGTATTGTTGAACCTCTGAAATTCAAGAATATGGGCGCGGTTTCAGCATGCATATCTCACCTTGATAAAGAAAGAAGCTATTCTGTAATCAGAAGGTATGAGAATTTCCTTAAAATAAAAGAAAGCAAAACTGGTAATTTAATAGGCGTATATGGGCCATTTTATGCGTTAAAGAAAGATTGTTTTTCTGTTATTCCGGATCATATAATTTTGGATGACCTTTATTTGAGTCTGAAAATCATTAAATCAAAACAAATCAAAATTTTAGAGGATTGTCAGATTTTTGATGAAGATCCTTCGATATTATTCAACTATAAGAGAATCAAAAGGTATTTATACGGGTTACTTCAAATTATTAATGACAAAGCATTAGTTGGCCAGTTAAATAATAAACAATTAATCATGCTTTTTTGGCATAAATATCTCAGGTTATTCATACCCTTCCTTTTGTTCTTATGTTTTATATGCACAGGTATTTTATGCTCAAAGAATACTGACTATTTAATTCTATTCTGTATCCTTAGTGTTTTAGGTATAGTATCTGTTTTTTCCGGTCTTTCTAAAATCAGGTTCAGTCTAAAAAGCTTTATCCGGATAATTATTTTATATATCGTAGCCCTGGCAGATATATTTTTTAAAGACATTTGCTTTAAAAGGATCATACATATGAGTTGGAAATAATGATTCATCAAATCAAATAACAATAAATCAATGAACCAAGCAGAAATAGATAATCAGCTGTTACTAATAAAACCTTTAATGCCACCGTTGCAGGATTTTCTTCCATATCTGGAAAAAATATGGGAATCGGGCATTCTGACAAATAGCGGTCCTGTTCATTCTGAATTTGAGAAAGCATTATGTAAGTATTTAAATGTAGATCATATCTGTTTATTTTCAAGTGGTACACTTGCATTAACTATTGCTCTGAAGTCACTTGAGTTAAAAGGGGAAATAATTACCACACCCTTTACTTCAGTAGCTACAGCTCAGGCAATCTATTGGAATAATTTGAAACCTGTTTTTGTTGATATAGATGAATCTGATTTTAATATTGATATTTCTGAAATTGAACGGGCAATTACTCCAGATACCAGTGCTATTCTTCCTGTACACGTATTTGGAAATCCTTGTAAAGTCAAAGAGATAAATAAATTAGCTCATAAATATAATTTGAAGGTTGTCTACGATGATGCTCATTGTTTTGGGGTACAATTAAACGGGGAATCAATTTGTAATTTTGGAGACATGTCCGTATTGAGTTTTCACGCCACAAAGGTTTTTAACAGCATTGAGGGAGGAGCAATTATTTATCACGATGTAATTACGAGAGATTACCTTAATGCTCTTAAAAATACCGGGCTGGGTTCCGAATATAAACTGGCAGGTTACGGACTTAATGCAAAAATGAACGAAATTCAATCAGCATTTGGTTTGGCACAACTGAAATATGTTGATAAAGCGATAGAGAACCGGAAGGCTGCAGCTTTAAAATACCGGGAATTATTGAAGAATATTAATGGGTTAGAAATGATAAAAGAGAAAGAATGTGTAAAGTACAACTATTCTTATTTTCCAGTTATTATTAATCCATATGAATTTGGTGCTTCCCGTGATGATATTGTTGCTTATCTGGCACATAATAATATTTTTTCAAAAAAATATTTTCACCCTTTAGTTATTGATTTTCATGAATTTAGTATATATAAAACCAATAAATTACCTGTTGCTGAAAGAATAGCCGATAATATCATTTGTTTGCCTCTTTTTCATGATATTAAATCAGATGAAATATCTTATGTTGTGGATTTATTATATCAAATAAATAAATTAGGAAAAAATATTTAAAAGTGAAACATGTTTGTATAACATTAGTAGTCAAAATGTTTTTTGGTTGTCAAATATTATAAAGTCTGTTTTAGGAGATTAAACAATCAGGAATGTGAATATTTTGAGCTCGATCTACCTGAAGTAATAGAAATTAAGAAAGAGATACTGAAAGATAAGCTTAATTATGAATTATTGGGTTGTTCGGTTATGGATAGTTCATGGATTGATAATACGTTGACAATTTCATCAATAAAATTAAAAAAGGACTCTGTATTGGTAATCAAAATTATAGATTCGGTAGCATGCAGTGGTTATGATGATCCATTTACTACTCACGATTTCCTCCTGACATCTTTTCCAAAAAATTCAGGCTTTGAGCATGATTCAATCTATAATAAAGATATTGCAACGGTGTTTATCGGAATTATCAGAGCGATTAAAGAACAGAATAAAAAAACGATAAAGATATTTCCAAATCCATCACAAGGACATATAAGTATTGAGACTCCAAATCCGGATAATAATTTCATAATTAATATTTTTGATATAAAGGGTGAATTAATATTATCAATGAATACAAGTAGCATTACCGAATTAACAAATATTGATTTATCTGATTTGTCAAATGGGTTATATATTATGGAATTAAAGAATAGAAATTCAACTCTTTGGAATAAATTTCTTATTTTGAAATAATTAAATATTAACATATAATGAAATGAAAAGAAAAGAATTTTTAAACAAATGCAGTACTTGTGGCGCATTATCGCTTATCGGACTATTTAATTTAGATAAAGCCAATGCACAGGAAAACAGCCTAAAAAAAGACGACACAGATGTTGAACCGATGAATAAAAATCAGGTTAGGCAATTATTGAAGTTTATTGACTCATCTATTAACGAATCTGATAAAGAGAAAATTTTTTATAAACTGGGAATTGAGTGTCTTTATTCCAGAAACTACGATAAGTGGGTAGTTAGTTTTAGGGATAATCAGGAAGAGTTTTTTAACAGGGTAAAAAGAGGAGAATCAAAATATTGGGAAAAATTAGAATACGATAAAGATAAGTCAGTAATTACCCTTGTAGGAAGAAAATTTCAGACCTGTGTTTGTGAATACGGGCAGTGTGAAGAACCTCCAAAGTCATTGTGCAATTATTGCTGTAAAAGGTTTCAGGAAGAGATGTTTGGATTATTACTGGAAAAGAAAGTTAATGTCAGTATTGATGAATCAATTATACTTGGTGGAGAGAGATGTTCGACAACAATATTTGTCGGTTAATTTACTTTTGTACTTTTAAAGAAATTTATTCACTATGAAAGCATGGTCAAACATACAAATTTCACCTAAAGATCCTGAAATTATTAAAATAAATAATCTGGGGAAAAATCTTGGGAAGTTAAGTGTCAATGTCTGCCAGATTCGTGAGCTTATTACCAGATTTGAGGTATGTCATTTCAAATATCAGCAGCATTTAAGAAAAATTAAAGACTCAATTATAAACCTGCAACCAGATATAGACCCGGCTAAAATAGGAATAAACCATGTTCAGCATGGAGAAGATGCGTGGAAAAATGATGTCACGGGACGAAGTCTAACCGGACAGCAATATCTTTGGGCAATAAGAAAATGGTTAAGTGATGATCCTCAATGGAAAATACCTGATCATTATAATAAGAAACTTGGTCAGCAAATTCAAAAATGGCTGGGCGAAAAAAATCCGGTTAAAATGAGGTTAATCCGCTTATTAATAGCAAGATTGACCTGGGACTGGAAATCATATGAAGAATTACAGCATGGTGGCGAATATAAAGACCTGAAACTTCAAGTTTGCAGTATGGATATTTGTCATTACGCTTTTCCGGCAAACCTTGACTTACTGTTGCAAGGAATAGGAGAAATGAAGCCAGTTGAAAAATTTGAGGGTTGCGGTTCGTTTGATAATAATATTAAGTCATTTATTGAAAATAAATTTTCAATTTTAAATGATATGCTTAAATCTTTGTCTGAAGCGGGAAAATCAGATAAAAGTAAACTGACTAAAGCATGGTTGATTGCTTGTCTGGCAAAAACCATAAAGGAACAGGTTAATTTGTCAGAACCGATTGCTGAATTAGTAAATTGAAATTGATAAAATCTAAATAATTGATCAATTTCCTGATGAGAAAAAAATGAAAATAAGTCTGTTAAAAATAAAGGGTAGATATGTTGCTGAAATAATATCTGATAAGATTGAAATCAGCAATGTTCAGGATGCTTTGGATCTTATGGCAAGTTGCGATTATCAGGGGGCAAGAAATATAATAATTAATAAAAAGAATATTACTCCTGATTTTTTTGATTTAAAAACGGGGATCGCCAGAGAAATACTTCAGAAGTTTTCAACCTATGATGTAAAACTAACCATTGTTGGAGATTTTTCGAAATACACAAGTAAAAGCTTAAAAGACTTCATCTACGAGAGTAATAAAACAGGCAGAATCAGTTTTGTGAACTCTGTTAATGAAGCAATAATAAAGCTGGTTCATTCATCCTGAAAAAGAAAGAAATGAAAAATAATAATTAAATAGTGAAATAATAATTGATATAAAGCTGTATAGACGGGTAACATTTTATTATGGTGTAGCAAAATTTATAAATTATTTGTCTGATAAAAATCCCGGGTTATATTTGGATATTGAAATGTTATTTCATCATATGAAAAATTATTAAATTAAAGCCGGGGATGCCAAGTATGAAACAACTGAAAATGCATATATTATCATGTATCTGGGGTCCTTTACTGGTGGTACAAATAGTACTGGTATTCATATTTGGTATAGTCAATGAAGCCGGGTTTGATATAGTAAGGTATGCAGGATGGATAATTTGGGTATTTTCTGTAATTTTTGGCTGGCTCCCCATATTTATTTTTAAGAAAAAAGGTGGTGTGCCAAAAGGAAAAAGCTTTGTACATACCACAGTTCTTGTTGACAGCGGACTTTACTCAATTGTTCGCCATCCACAATATACATCCGGGATATTATTCAGCCTTTCACTAATTCTTATTTCACAAAGCTGGTTAATTTTAACAATTGGTGCTATAGTAATACCTCTGTTGTATTTTGACATAGTAATGGCAGACAAGCATGAAGTCGGAAAATTTGGTAATGAGTACAAACTTTATATGAATAAAGTTCCTAGGACGAATTTCATTCTGGGAATTATAAGGTTATTAATACGAAGAAAGGGAAAAAGAAAACGTTTTGACGGAAAACATTAATATAAAAAATTTATAAAAAATATGAAAAATAAATTAAGATTAATTGTAATCCTCTCGTTTGTAGTTTCATTTACAACTTCAGGTCAGGTTAAACTACCAAAACTCATAAACGATGGAATGGTTCTGCAACGGGAAACGGATATAAGGATTTGGGGCTGGGCATCTGCAAATGAACAGGTTGCTATAAGTTTTATTGACTCGGTCTATGAAACAAAGGCAGATGATTCAGGAGAATGGGAAGTAATGGTCTCAAACCTGAAAGCTGGTGGTCCGCATAAAATGAGCATAAATAGCAGTAACACTATTGTAATTAATGATATTTTAATTGGCGATGTCTGGATATGTAGCGGGCAATCAAATATGGAGATTTCAATGGAAAGAGTCAGTCCCATTTATGAAACAGAGATTGCAAATTCTGAAAATCCTTATATCCGATATTTTGAGGTCCCAAAGAAATATGATTTCAATACACCACAAAGAGATATTGTAAACGGACAATGGCTTTCTGCGGGCCCGGATAATATTTTAAAGTTCTCTGCAGTCTCTTATTTTTTTGCACTTGAACTGTACAAAAAATACAGAATTCCTGTTGGGTTAATAAATGCCAGTCTGGGAGGTTCTCCGGCTGAAGCATGGATAAGTGAGGATGCAATAAAAGCTTTTCCCGAATACTATAACGAAGCACAACGATTTAAAGACAGTTCACTTATAAACAAAATAAAAACTGAGGATAAAATTCGGTTTGATGCATGGTATTCAAAGTTAAGAGAAAGTGATGCAGGTTATAAAAATCCGCATCAACCCTGGTATTTGCCTGATTTAAACACCTCCGGCTGGCCAGTCATGAAGGTGCCCGGATACTGGGCAGATGAAGAGACTGGAGATATAAATGGTGTGGTCTGGTTTAGAAAAGATGTCCAGGTACCGGCAACTATGACCGGAAAACCGGCAAAACTAATACTTGGCAGAATAGTGGATTCGGATTCTGTTTTTGTCAACGGAGTGTTTGTCGGTGCTACCGGATACCAGTATCCGCCAAGAAGATACAACATCCCTTCAAACTTATTAAAAGAAGGTGAAAATACAATTGTTGTAAGAATTATAAGTAATATAGGTAGGGGAGGATTTGTCCCGGATAAACCCTATATCCTGGCTGCTGGCGGGCAGGAGATTGATTTAAAAGGTGACTGGAAATACCGGGCAGGAGCGAAAATGGAGCCCCTGCAAAGTCAGACATTCATCCGATGGAAACCTGTAGGATTATACAATGCAATGATTGCTCCCCTGATTAACTTTTCCATAAAGGGTGCTATCTGGTACCAGGGAGAGTCTAATGCTGATCGGCCAATAGAATATATTACATTGTTTCCGGCTCTTATAAATGACTGGAGAAACAAATGGCAGCAGGGTAGCTTTCCGTTTATTTATGTGCAACTTCCAAATTATATGGAATCCCGGGAAGAACCTTCGGAAAGCAACTGGGCATTAATAAGGGAGGCACAATTTAAAGCATTATCCTTACCAAACACAGGTATGGCTGTTGCAATTGACATTGGCGAATGGAATGACATCCATCCCTTAAATAAAAAATATGTTGGATACAGACTGGCTCTTGCTGCACAGAAAGTAGCCTATAATGATGATGTTGTATATTCAGGACCCATGTTTCAATCAATGGATATTAAGGGAAATAAAATAATCCTGACATTTTCCAATACAGGTAGTGGTCTTGAAGTTAAGGGAGGAGGAGAGCTGAAACATTTTGCAATTGCCGGTTCGGACAGAAAATTTATATGGGCAGAAACCAAAATCGAGAATAATAAAGTTATAGTCTGGAGCGATAAAATTCAGAATCCCGTTGCAGTCAGATATGCATGGGCTGATAATCCTGAAGGAGCTAATTTATATAATATGGAAGGACTACCGGCATCTCCTTTCAGAACCGATAAATGGACAGAGTAATTAAGTCATGCCAGCTGCCAGGAGGGGTATACAGTTTAAGTTTTTTTATATATTCGTCGATGCAGGACATTTCAATGTAAATGAATTAAAAAAGAGATAAATGATAAAAATTCCGATTCGCAAAAGCAGGAATTTGTCATGCTCATCACACGACTGTCCCGTATACTACCAATCACTCGCTTTTTGCTCTGTCAGGCAAATTAAGTCTACAGCTAAACTAATTATACTGCTTAGTCTGACTATTAATTCTGTTTTAAATACCAATGCACAGCAGAATGATTCAATTACTTTTTTTCTGCAGCAATATGATTATCAGAAAGTCATTGATCTAATAGATAAAACAGATAATTATAACTCTGATTTAAGGCTCCTGCATTTAAAAGCAACTGCACTTAAAGGATTGAATAAATATCAGCAGGCAATTATTTATTTTGAAAGACTATACCGGCAAGATTCCTCTAATATCATAAACATAATCGAACTGGCTGATTGTTATCAATCACTTGGTGAGTATAAGAAAACACAGGAGCTTTATTGTAAAATACTGAAATTAGATCCATTTAATAACTATCTAATACAGAATCTGGCAAATTCATATTACATGGATGATGATTTTGAGCAGGCCAAAAAATATTATTTGACTGCATATGCAGCGGATTCAACTTTTTATCTGTCAAAGCAATTGGCTAAGTGTTATGACAACCTTGAAATAATTGATACTGCAATTCTTTATTACCAGAAAGTCATCTCATTAAATCCTGCAGATTTCCAGTCTGCTTACAGATTAGCAAACCTTTACAAACAAAAAGAGGATTACAAGAAAGGAATATCCCTTACAGATTCATTTTTAAACAGGGATTCGACCAATATAAAAATGCTTAAACTAAGTGGATCCTTACATTTTTTGGATAAAAATTTTTCCAAATCTATAGCACGATTTGAGAAGTGTATAGCTTTAAATGACACCTCAGATTTTGTAAATAAATATATTGGATACAGCTATTTTAAAACTGAGAAATATGAAAAGGCAAAAGATTATCTGGAAAAAGCTTATCTGCAGGACACTATGAATGCGGAATTGTGTTATACTCTTGGTTTGTCGTGTGATTATTCGATTTATAAGAAATTAGGAATTAAGTATTTAAATAAAACCATTGATTTGGTTACACCTGCACCGGAATTTCTATCCCGGATTTACCAGGACCTGGGGACTGCATATACTGGTTATTACAAGTATGAAGAAGCATTGGAGGCATATTTAAAAGGGTATGAGTTAAATCCGAATGATACATTATTAATTTTTAAGGTTGCCAGTCACTATGATAATTGGATAAAAGATAAAAATAAGGCATTGACATATTATCAAAAATTTATGGAAACCCGCCCAAAAGACAGAAAACCTTTGCCGACAATGCATGTGGAAGGAGGCATTGTAGTTTCATACTATGACTATGTTGAGAGACGAATGAAAGAGATTAAGGAAGAATTATTCTGGCAGGGTGAATAACAGTTACAAAACAACAAGTGAATCACTCATCACTCTGGCTTTATTCTGAGCCGTTAATAAAAAGCAAATACCCTTTAACCAAAGTATATTTCAATAAAACAGAAGTTTCTGCATTTCAAAGTGTAAATTTTGACTGGGCTTGCGGAGGAGTTGTATCAACAACAGAAGATTTGCTGACTTTTATAAAAGCTTTAAATGAGAACAAATTAATTAAAGCAGCGACATATCAAAAAATATAAACCAGGAGGGTTTGTAAATACAACAGACCGTTATATCTCTGATTTAAGGGATGAAATAAAATTACTTATTGAACAGCAGAAAACACTGGAAGAAATTAAAAAGCAAATTAAGATGCAGGATTATTCTCATTTGGAATTCCAATATATGTTACCAATTGAAATTGAAGCTATTTATAAGGAACTTACAGAACGATAGTATAATTAATCTAGCTGGGATTGTAGCATAATTACTATGGGCAAACCCGACTGTGCTTTAACCTTTGCTAAAGTCCGAGCCGATAACACTGCCTGCCTTCTCACATACAAAAAACGTTTGTAAGGCATACACATAATAAAAATTAATTATATTTGAAAAAATAACCATTAATAAAGGAGGTTAAAATCATGAAACAAAAAATTAACGAAAGTACTCCTGCAGCAAGCGCAGTTTACGGACTGGGTCTTATTGGCGCAGCAATTTATTTTATTGCCAAGGCTACCGGCTTCTGGATGGGTGCATTAGGATTCTTAAAAGCTATTATCTGGCCAGTCCTTCTTGTCTACCATGCACTTAAATATTTGGGAATGTAATATAACAATAAAATACTATCCCAGGACTACAAAATTAAACAATCATATAATTTAGCAGACAAATTAATAATTGCATATCGCAATTTTAAATTATTTGCCAGTATGGACTCCTACCTGCCGGAGTGATGATTGTTGATGAACAGACTGACAGTTATCGGATGCAAAAGATTGCTACGGAGATGAATTTCCCAAGATATCCGTTAACTAAGATTGATATAACCCGGAATTTTAAGGAAATAATAGGGTTTGAACCGGTAGAAATATATTCAAGTAGTTATAACTGGAAAATAGCTATCGCACATACAGAAGATGATATTCTAAAAGCAGCGCCTAACTTTGAGATAATGAAAGCTAAAGGATTAGGAAGCTTAATGATTACGGCAAAGAGTAATACTAAAAATTTTGATTTTGTTGTCAGGTGCTTTGTCCCGATGTTAGGGATTAATGAAGATCCGGTTACTGGATCCGCACACTGTGCATTGACCCCATTATGGGCTGAAAAGCTTGGGAAGCAAGAGCTGAATTCACTGCAATTATCGAAACGAACAGGTAAATTGAGAGTAAAATTAATAAATTTCCTTTCCTGGGGTATGATATATTATTTCCCCATGCGCACAGAACCTGTTTACAATCACTAATTATTCAGGTCTTGATCCGGAAGTTGACGGATGGGGAATTGACTGCGGGATCTATCCACAGCCAAGGGTTTACCTGGCAGGACTATATTTAGAGTTCTGACGAGACTACCTGCGTTTTTTAGGATCCCCGCTTTCCGTTTGTATACTGGAGGTTTACCTTCCATTCAGCAGGCATGCAATTTGATATGTTATTAGAAATTTCTAAATTGTACAATTATATAATCTAAATATCAACTAATTATGGCTGTAAAGGATTTTAAAAATCAAAGCATTAAAAACAAAAAGGCTAAAATTAATAAACAGAAGAAAATACAAGGTATAGAGCAATTAAAAAAGAATGATTTATTATGGATGACGTTTATTCTGGCGGTAACATTGATTTTTTATTTTCCTACATTTAAAAATAATTTTGTATACTGGGACGATAATATTTATATTTTTAATAATCCTTTCATATATTCCTTAGGTACCAAAAACCTCATGAATATTTTTTCTTCATTCTTTATGGCCAATTATCATCCCTTGACTATGCTTTCATATACAATTGAATATTCTATTGCAGGAACATCACCATTTTTATATCACTTTACTAATGTATTATTGCATCTGCTTAATACAGCTCTGGTTTTCATTTTTGTACGCAGATTATTTTTAATGCTCGATCAAACAACTTTCAAAAATCCGGGATTGGTAATTCCTGTTGTTTCTGCGTTATTATTTGGACTTCATCCGTTACATGTTGAATCAGTAAGTTGGATTTCGGAACGTAAAGATGTGTTATATACATTTTTCTTTTTACTGGCATCAGTAAAATACTTACAATATATATCAACACAAAAACCAGTGCACTACTTTAGTACTATTGTTTTATTTCTTTTATCGCTTCTTTCTAAAGGTATGGCTGTTTCATTTTCTGTCTGTATTATAGCTATTGATTTTGTGTTAAAAAGAGATTTGTTATCAAGAAAGGTTATAGTTGAAAAAATACCATTTTTAATTCTTTCCTTATTTTTCGGGATAATTGCAATATATGCCCAAAAATCCGCAGACACGATAATAGAAAACATTAATTTGTCGATATGGGATAAAATATCGTTTGCCAGTTATGCCTTAGTTCAATATTTCATCAAATTATTTGTTCCATATAAACTTGTTCACTTTTATCCTTACCCTTATATGATCAATGAGGAATTTCCCAGATATTATTATTATTTTTCAATAATTTTAATTACAGGGGCCTGTATAATTATCTATTTATTCCGCAAATCCCGTATAATAATTTTTGGTTTATTGTACTTTATAATTAACATTTTTCTGGTTTTAAGACTAATTCCTATTGGAGATACCATTATGGCAGATAGATATACTTATTTATCATCCATTGGAATTTATATAATTATTGCATTTTTCCTTAATTATTTGTTGATTAAATATTTACGATTTAGAAAATTAATAATTTCAATTATAGTTATATATGCATTTGTTTTGGGTTACCAGACATTCCAAAGAACAATGGTTTGGAGGGATTCATTCAGTCTTTGGGATGATGCTTCTAAAAAGTACCCCGATAATTCTGTAATTATACTTAACCGTGGAATAGCCATAGAAAGGAAAGGTGATCTGAATGGTGCACTAAGGGAATATTCCCGGAGTATAAAGCTCGATCCTAATAATGATGCGGCTTATACTAATCTTGGTAATATGAAATTAGCTAAGGGCGACAGGGCAGGAGCTATTGCAGAATATAGTAAAGCAATAAGTATAAATCCGCGTAATGAGAAAGCAATAAACAATCGTGGCAAAGTACTTATTGATATTGGCAAGTTTAATGAGGCTTTATTTGAATTTAACAAAGCTATTGAATTGGACCCATTATATGTAAATGCATTGCATAACAGAGGTGTAGCAAAATTTTATCTGCGAAAATATGCTGAGGCTACAGATGATTTCAGTAGAGTAATTCAGCTAAATCCGAAGCATGCAGTAGCCTATTATTTAAGGGGTTTATGTTACATTTATCAAAATAACAGGGAACAAGCATGTGCAAATTTTCAAAAGGCTGTTGATTTAAACTTTAAGGTAGCACTCAATGACTTAAATAAATATTGCCAATAAATATAGTCTATGCTCAACAAACATTTGTCACTATTGACCAATGAAAAGAATATTTAGTATGAATAAGATTTTAAGATATGCTTTTCTACTTTTGTTAATTATTGTAATAAGCAGTTGTACATCCGAAATAGAAATTAATAAAGAGATTAAGGATATGAACGAAAGATTGGATAGTTTTTTAGATAATAAAATTGAGAGGAATGAGTTTCCCGGTATCCAATATATAGTAGTCAATAAAAATCAAATTATTTATAGCTATGCTGGTGGCTACTCTGATGTAATTAACAAACAACCTATGACTTTTGATAATACCCTTAATACTTTTTCAACAACTAAGCTTATTACAGCAATATCAATTCTTCAGTTGATGGAGAAGGGTAAATTAAAACTGGATGATAAGGTGTCTATCTATATTGCGAATATTCCTTACAGGGATATAACAATAAGAAATGTATTGTCACATAGTTCAGGAATACCTAATCCTGTTCTGGGAAATTATTATATACATTGGGAAGATGAGCATAAAACCTATAACCGGGATAAATTATTGGATGAGGTTTTATCACGGCATAGTAAACTTAAATATGTACCAGGTAGTAAGATTAAATACAGTAACCTGGGATATGCAATACTTGGCAAATTAATAGAAGTTATTTCAGGAACATCCTATGAAGAATATGTTCAGCAGAATATTTTTGAAAAACTGGCTATAGATAGCGGACTATGTCATTTTAAAAGTCAGAAATTCTCTGACAATGCAAAACCATATTACAAGGCAAACTCTATTGTTTACAATATTATGAAGCTTTTTTTAAAAGGAGTAAAGGCTAGAAAAGAGGGAAAATGGAAAACCCTTGATAAGAACTGGTATTTTAACTTTCCGTCTCACGGAGGGCTTATTGTTAGCGCCAGGGAGTATGCAAAAATATTCCAGGATTTATTAAAGGATGATTCAAAACTTCTTGGTAAAAGTTCAAAAGAGGTATTTTTTTCTGAACAAATCAGATATAAAGATAAAAGAAAAGCAATTGGCTGGTCCATAAATGAATTTGAAGGTATAGAATATTACTGTCATAAGGGCGGTGGCTTAGGATATGTTTCCGAAGTAAGATATTATCCAGAGTATGAAATAATATCTGTTTTACAGATTAACAGAACTAATGTAAAAAGTCTTAATATTTTAAATCAATTGGATAAAGAGATTTTGGGAGAAAGGGATTTCAATCCTCAATAACACAGAAGCGATTAAAGAAATGTGAGACTCCATAAACTGACACAACCTGACGAGAAATTAAAATATCCTGATTTCTTTTTGTAATCTGAAAAAATGTATATATATTTACAAACCAAACGGTCGGTTTATGACTAAAACCAGGGAACATATTATGAATATCGCTTTAATGCTCTTTTTACAAAAGAACTTTAAGGAAGTTACTATGAAGGAGATCGTTGAAAAAACAGGACTGTCGAAAGGTGCATTCTATCATTACTTTGAAAGTAAGGAAAAACTCTTTTTTGAAGTAATCAACAATTTTTTTTCGTCTGTGCTAAATGTTGATTTTAATGAATACTCAAAAGAATCATTACATCAGTTTTATAAAGACTGTACCAACAAATTTGATACCTTGAAGATTGAATTTCATGGGGAAAAGGAAGATACTGGAGAAAGCTTTTTCAACATGAATTTCTTTTTTCTGATTTTTGATGCCCTGAAGCTATTCCCAGGATTTCGAAAAAAAATGGAGGATTATCATGAACGGGAAATTAATGCATGGATAGATGTTATTAAACATGCAAAAAAGACAGGTGAAATAAAATCTTCCATGAGCGATAAGCATATTGCCATGATCTTTATTCACACCGCTGATGGAATTTCCATGAATCTTGTACTGGGGGGCAACATAGAAAATTTAAAAAAAGAAATTAAATCACTGTGGGATAAGTTTTATGAAAGCTTAAAAGCATAGAATATTTATAATCAATTACAAATAGAAGATTTGATATAATTTAATAACATAAAATTACCCGGAATTAAAAATGAAGGATGTTATCAATACTAAAAACCTGACAAAATATTACGGTAAAGTACATGCTGTGGATTCAATTTCCATAAATATCAAAAAGGGTGAAATATATGGCTTTCTTGGCCTTAATGGTGCAGGTAAGACGACCACAATCCGCATGCTCCTGGGAATAATCCGCCCTACATCAGGTACTTCTTATTTGAACGGAAAGAAGGTTCATGCCGGCAACCATGCTCTTTGGAATAATGTTGGTTATATGGTGGAAATACCTTATGCCTATCCGGATCTAACTGTATATGAAAATCTGGAGATTATGCGCCGGTTGCGTTTTATTTCTAACTCAGCTTCGGTAGAATCTGTTATGGAGAAACTTAAGCTTGGTCCTTACAGGGACAGACTGGTAAAAGATCTGTCTCATGGGAATGCCCAGCGGTTAGGAATTGCCAAGGCTGTTATACATAATCCGGATATACTTATACTGGATGAGCCGGCCAATGGGCTGGACCCTGCAGGTATTGTCGAAATCCGGGAAATGCTTAGAAACCTGGCGTTTCAGAGAGGAGTAACCATATTTATTTCAAGTCATATTCTGGGTGAAATATCCAAATTTGCTACCCGTATCGGGATTATCCATGAAGGTAAACTTATACAGGAGTCCGATATCCATCACCTTGAGAGTTCCCGCTACAGGAGATTGCAAGTGAGTACTCATGACACAGACGGAGCCAGATCATTACTTACAAAAAAAGGATATAATGTAACTATGGCAGAAGGGGGATTTATGGAAGTTACGGGTAAGGATGCTGTAAACTTTCCCGAAAATGTGGGTGCACTTCTTGTGCATGAAGGAAATCCGCCTACTATGCTGAAGGTTGAGGAAGAAGATCTGGAGTCTTATTTTTTAAGGGTCATCGAAAAGAATGGAGGTGTGAAATGAGAGGTTTAGCTAAGGCTTGCTGGGCTGAAAGCCTTAAAGCATGCAGGTCTAAGATATTATGGATAACTATCCTGGTTTTCTCATTTATCGCAGTTATGATGGGAATGCTGGTGTTTATTGCAAACCATCCCGACCTGGTTGGTAATTCGGTTGTACTAAGTGCCAAAGCATCAATGATTGGTAATGCGGATTGGCCTTCATATTTTGAATTGCTATATCAGGTCGCTGCAATGATAGGTTTGATTGGATTCGGATTCGTGATAAGCTGGGTTTTTGGCCGCGAGTATGCTGACCGTACATTAAAGGACCTGCTGGCATTGCCTGTTTCACGTTTTGTAATTGTTTTATCTAAGTTTATAGTCATAACAATATGGTCTGTTCTGTTATCATTGATTTTATTCTTTCTTGCGCTTGTAACAGGACTGGCAGTTAATATTCCCGGATGGTCGGGTGAAATCGCTTTACATGCTTTTTTCATATTTGTCAGCACTTCTATGTTAACCTTATTGCTATGCACACCCATAGCTTTTTTTGCCAGCTACGGGCGCGGATATTTGCTCCCAATGGGTTTTATAATTCTTATCATAATAATAACCCAGTTTGTTATCGTTGCTATTCCTGGCATTGCACCTTATATACCCTGGGCAATTCCAGCGCTTTATTGCGGAGCTGCAGGACCTTCAGGCCCGTTTATTGAAGCTGCAAGTTACATAATATTGTTTTTCACCAGCATCCTTGGTATAATAATAACTTTGGCCTGGTGGAGATTTGCTGACGCACGATGATGGATAAATTAGAAGAATTTAATTTATTTTTTTAGCAGGAATTTCCTTATAAAGCCGGATGCTATAAATATTAAAATTAACGCAGATCATCCGTGCTGTTGACAGCACCATTTAAATGCTCAGGGAAGAGGAGGGTAAGCTCCGACAAACCGGGCACCCTTTTTCGGATAGCCGAGAAGCTTCCTGACTTCATTCGTCAGAACGGATGCTGCTTTGGATCCTGGAAATCCTTTTAGTAATTGATAATTGCCCAGTTCGTGGCTCCTGAATAAGGGTCCATCATAGTTGGCTAAATACTGGCTGCTGGCCGAAAATTCAGGATGCAATTTTTGAAAATCCTCCAGCGTCTCCAATTGTAGCTGGCAATCACCGTTCATTGCGGGGCTCCACAGAATCAACGGTTCAGAGGTTTTATCCGTGTCCCGGACATACACATTGTAATCCAGCTGAATAAGCTGTGATTTATCAAGTTGTTCACACAGGGACTTAGTCTGCCAGACAAAAAGTAGTGGTCTTCGAAAATTCTTATCTCCGGTGAGAAGATTGTTGACAAATACATGTCCGTCGCGTTCCTCAATATCCGGGCCGGTGCTGGGATGCCATCCGAAGTGGTCACCGGCTGCAGTTCTTGGAGTGCGTCCAATACTTGCTATACTATTTACTAATGTGTTCTGATACATCCGCACATCTGAACTGTTAAGCACGCAAATACCCTGATCGCAATTGACAAATACATTTCCGGCGCATATTGCTCCTTTTGAAATCTCAAAGAAAAATCCATTATCACTAGGCCAGAGTCTGTTATAGGAAAGTTCCCGGTTGGCATTGCCAACATTTTCAACCCAGTTGTTAATAAAAATGCCGTCTACATTACCCACGTCATACCAAATTCCGTTTGAATGCGGAAGGTCTGTAACCAGATTATCTCTGCAGATTACCCGGTAACACTGATTGAAAATTTTAACTGCTGCAGGATAATAACCTGTGATTTTCTCGATATTATTATGGGTGAAGATGTTTTTTTCCAGAAGAACATCGCAGGAGCTAATGATATAGAGACCTTCCGTACTGGTGTCACTCACCTTGCAATGCCGGATTGTAAGTTTATCTCCCCTGAGGTAAGCTGCCACCCGGGAACAGAATGAAATGGTGCAATGCTCAAGCGTCGTCCCGACCACTTCCTTTCCATGGTTTGCCTCATCTGACAAACCTTCCGGTTCTGTTCCTTCGACTTCGAGAGCACGGTAGGCATACTGGGTAAAAGTAATTCCCCGAATCACAGGGCCCTTCCGGTCTGAAGTCTTTCCATGACATTCCCCTGTTATTCTGTTAAGCGCAACATCAAAAGCCGTAATCTCTACCAGCCGGTCTGCCGGATCTACTCCAATGTATACCAGCCCGCTATCATAATCGATATAATAGGTATTGTCATCAACTTCACCTTCCCATCCCACTGCCTGTAAAAATTTGCCATCCACGAATACCATATCATTATTAAAACGGTATAGCGGAGTCTCTTTCCCATGCCTGAGACGCCGCCACCAGTCATCAGGTTTGGAGGGAAATAAACGGTCCCAGGAGGTCGTCCATAATCCGTTTCTCAGGCTATTCCACTCTGTTGCTATATAAGTTCCCTTTAAAACAGGTTGTTCGTCAGAATAGGGTTGTATGGTTATTCCCTGGTTTAATATCAGGTCACCGGTACGATAAGTTCCCCCGCGCATGATTATTGCATCTCCTGTTTCAACCCTCTCAATAGCTGCTTCAAGGGTAGTCGGACTGCCAAGAAATTCTCCTGATTCTTCAGGCTGTCCGTTCGGAGCAACATAGTAAATTTTACCGGCTTCCCGGGGCAGGTCATAGGTTTGCCGAATCGGACCATAAGGGCCGCCGGAAGGCTGTGCTTTTAGAGGCAAGGAGCCGAAGACTGAATATAAAAGGATGCATGCAATACAAAATAATCCATGCCATTTTAATGTTTGAACATTTAACCACAGACTGTCTTTAAATTTATTGGCGGATTGTTCAGAGCGGATTGATTTCATTTTATTATTTTTTATAATAATAGTAAATACTGCTTTTTGTTTATATAGAGTTGTTTAATACCCGGTAATTTTCAATTTATTTGTCTTGTTATATTAGGAAATTTAGAGAAAAAATACAAGCACGCAATTGAAAAGTTAAAATACATACAATATTTTTTTAATTTATTAAATTAGATGCTGTAAAATTTAAAGTATAAATCTCTCAAATCTTAAACTGATGAAAAAATTCCCCCGGAGCATTAGTATCATTATCTTTTCTTTTTTCCTGAATTCTTATAACACTGAAGCTCAAACCGCAGCAATAAATTTAGCCGATGAAAAACAGTTTATCAGGGGCTTCGGAGGTGTGAATATGCCGGACTGGATAGATGATTTGACCCCTGACCAGGTTGACAAAGCCTTTGGCAACCAACCCGGGCAAATTGGGTTTAGCATACTCCGGGTAAAGGTTCCTAATAATACTTCTTTGTTCAGTCTGCAAGTTCCCGCTGCTGTCAGAGCAAAATCGCACGGAGCTATTGTAATAGCTTCTCCCTGGAGTCCCCCACCTGCTATGAAGACCAACAATAGCATCGTTGGAGGCCGCTTAGAGGTTTCTTCTTATGGTGCTTTCGCGGACTATTTAAATAGCTTTGCAGATTATATGTCATCAAACGGAGCTTCATTATATGCCATCTCTTTACAGAATGAACCTGATGTTGAGGTAAGTTATGAATCATGTGATTGGACACCTGCAGAAATGATAAATTTTTTAATTAACTATGGACAGGAATTTGATTCTGTGAAACTAATTGTGGCAGAATCCTTTAATTTCAACAGAAGTCAGACTGACCCTATTCTCAACAATGCTGAGGCCGAAGTACATGTAGATATTATCGGCGGACACATTTACGGGGGAGGGCTTTATGATTATCCCCTTGCCAGAAGTAAAGTTAAAGAGGTATGGATGACAGAACACCTGGATACTGATTTCAGCTGGTCAGCTGTACTTGAAACCGGAAAAGAAATTCACGATTGTATGGTTGCTAATTTTAATGCATACCTGTGGTGGTATATAAGAAGATTTTATGGCCCAATCGATGAAAGCGGTAACATATCCAAGAGGGGATATGTTATGTCTCAATACGCTAAATTTGTCCGCCCGGGATTTACCAGGGTGAATGCTACAACCAGTTCCACTCCCAACATTTACGTAACAGCCTATAAGAATGACACTAACGTTGTAATCGTTGCTGTTAACAGGAATTCCAGTTCCAGCATTTTGGAATTTAGCCTTCAGAATGATACTGTTAACAGCTTCACAAAATATACAACATCTGCCAGCAAAAATATGAATAACGATGGTATGATAACCGTATCGGAAGGTTCGTTTTCCACTACACTTGATGCACAAAGCATAACCACATTTACAACATTCACAGGTAATGCAGGGGACATTGCTAACAGTCCTCCTGTTGCCGATGCAGGAGAAGATCTGGAAATTGCCGATTCAGATACCACCGGGAGTGAAACAGCTACACTGGATGGTTCAGCAAGCAGCGATCCGGATGGTGTAATTAACAATTACACATGGGCAGAAGAAGGTTACCAGATAGCTATTGGTGAAACGCCACAGCTTAATTTGCCTGTAGGTATACACACTATTATACTTACAGTGACAGATGACGATGGTGCAACTGACGCGGATACTGTAATAATAACCATCAATCTACCCGGAGGTGCAGTAGGAAATGAGGTATGGCTTGAGGCAGAATGCGGAACTGTTGGTTCAAACTGGAATATTAGATCTGACGCTAATGCTTCAAATGGGGAATACGTGATGATAAAATCAGGAAATAACAGCATAGACAATCCATCCGCCAGCAGCGATGATCATATAACCTATACCTTTAATATAGAGGTGGCAGGTATTTATAAGCTCTGGGGAAGAACATCTGTTCCGACTGCTGATGACGATTCATTCTGGGTACTAATGGACAGCGGTAACTGGATAAAATGGAATAACATAACCGGAGGTTCATCATGGCAATGGGACGATGTTCATGATGCAGATTTCGGTAACCAGGTTGTTATTTTCGATTTGAGTGAGGGAAATCACAGCCTTACAATAGCGTACAGGGAAGATGGTGCCGCACTGGACAAGCTATACCTGACGAATTTAGGTGTCACACCTTCAGATCATGGAGTTACTGCTGACAACTGTAACGGGACTCAGACCGGAGATGTCAGTATTGCTGATAAAGTTTTTATGACAAGACTATCGGGAAATTATCCTAATCCAGTAGTTAAGCGGACTACCATTGAGTTTACTCTTGAAAAGGATGAATATGTAAATCTTGAAGTTATGGATATTACAGGCAAGAAAATATTAACCCTGGCTAACGGAATGAGACAGGCAGGTAAACATGAAGCAGTATTGGACGGAAGCAAGCTGGGAAACGGCATTTATTTTTACAGTTTAAGCGCAGGTGAATACAATAAAACGTTGACAATGATTATTTGCAGATAAACAAATTTAGAGTCTTGTGTTTGTTTTTCAGAAACCTGACTTTTAATATGACATAGTAAATGAAGAAAGTCGCCTTCATATAAAAAACTAGTATAGAACATGAATAGGAAGCAGATTATTGCGATAATCTCACCAATTATACTGATAGCTGTAATGTATCCGGTTTTTCAGTTGCTTTCAGCAGCATTTAATGGTTCTGCAATAGGCTGGTATCTCGGTCTTGTTACATACTGGATTATCTGGGGTGCAGTATTTCCTATCCGGATTGTAGTGAAGAAATCAAGTTCAGGAAAAACATGTAAAATTATTCATTAACTAAATATTTAATAACAATGAAAACAATAACAACTATTATCGCACTATTTCTTATAACATTTGGATTATCGATCGCGCAGACTGACACAGAATTCAAGGCAAAGCTTAAAAATATGTTTGAGCTGTCAGGTTCGGAAGAAGCATATAAAACAATAATTAAACAAATGATAGCAATGTATAAAGATCAATTTAGTGATGTGCCGGAAGAAACCTGGAATGATTTGGAAAAGGAGTTTTTAAAAACTTTACTGGATGATCTGGTAGACATGCTGGTACCTGTATATTCCAGACACTTAACTCTTGATGATTTACAAAAAATAATCGAGTTTTATCAAACACCAGTGGGGAAGAAATATGCTGAAAAAACACCATTGATTATGCAGGAATCTATGCAAATCGGACAACAATGGGGAATGAAAATAGGCCAGGAATTCCAGAACAAACTTCAGGAAAAGGGATATTAAAACATCCTTGCTAGCACAGGACGGATTATGTTTTTGGTAAACCGAGCCACCTTGGAACTCTGTTCATATATTCCCGGTAATCACCATATTTTTTAAGACAAAATCTTTCTTCTATAAGTGCTTCCTGATGAAAACAATATACCATAATCAGGCTTAAAAGTATAAATAGCCATGATAAGGCAGCAATGCCTGTACCCAGGCATATGAAAAAGGTAGCTACATACATAGGATGCCGGGAAAACTTATAAGATCCCTTTGTGATCATCAGATCAACTGGTGTGGTAATGAAGTCAAAAGTAGCTACTGCCATTATTATCAGGCCAATAATAAAAAGAGAAAAACCAACATAAAACCATATAGTGCCAGGCTGCAGGGGTAAAAAGACAGAATATAAAAGGGCTAATAACCAGACCAGGTTACCGATTATACTTATGTATTTATCAAAATTGTTGCGTTTGGCATCCTGGGAAACATGACTTCTTTTTCGGATACGCTTACCCGCAAAAATCATTACCAGCATCTGCAGGAGAAAAATACTCATAAATATCCAGGCATTCCATATGCCTATTTTAAACTCCGGTATTAATGACATTTTGTTACCTCTTTTATTTTTTTAATTTATGTCCTTGTTTAACTGGTAAATAGACTGTAATATTGCAGTATGTTACCAGTCATGCACTTAATCTATAAAGACTGAAAAAGAAATATCCATACAAGTTAATATTTGAAAAAAAGAAAATCAAGATATATTACAAATTTTAACTCTAATAATTTATGGTACGATTTATTATAATAAGCTTAATCAGCGGAATTCTCTTTGCAGTTCTTGACGGATTAATTAATGGAAATCCATTAGCTCTTAAACTTATGGAATGTTATAAACCAATAGCAAAACCTTCAGTTAATATTTCTGTTGGAATAGCAATTGATATATTTTACGGATTTGTTATGTGCGGAATCTTCCTTCTGATTTATAACAGTCTCCCTTCTGAAAGTCCTTTAATCAAAGGGGTTATATATGGATTAATTATCTGGTTTTTCAGGGTAATTATGTCAGTGCTATCAATTTACATGACCCAGCAGGTCCCTACCAAAACATTAATTTATATCCTGTTAACCGGACTGGCTGAAATGCTGATTATTGGTATATTTTATGGATTAACTATTAAAATATTAAAATAAATGTGCTATACCAGGTTTTCAATAACTTATTAAATATGTCTTTATGAAAAATTTTAGTTTTAACTTATTATTGTGTATGGCTGTTATTTTAGTCCTTTCAATATCATGCCAGCAGGAAAATAATACTTTTGACGTTGAAATAGAAAAATCACTTGTAGAAAAAGCAATCCATAATAGTATTGGCTGGGCAAAAAACAAAGATATTGAATTGTTATACAGTGTAATAGCAAACGACACAAATTATATTGAGGTAGATCCCCGTGACAGAGTGGTTAAAGGATTTCAGGAATTCAAAAAGGCCGAGGAATTCTGGATGAGTCCTGATTTTAAAGCTGTCAGGTATGAAATAAAGGATTTGAAAATAAACTTCTCAAAATCAGGAGATGTTGCCTGGTTCTTCTGTATGCTTGATGATATTAATGAATGGAAAGGACAGCCTGCAAGTTGGGAAAATACAAGATGGACAGGGGTACTGGAAAAAAGAGATACCAGCTGGACTATAGTACAGATGCACTTTTCATTTGCCAGCAACTAATATTAAATGAAAAGAATTATGACATTACAGGGCATATTTATTGGAGTATTTATTATTACCACTGCAATAAAAGCAGAATCTCAGACATTTCGGGATCGTCTCCTGCCAACAAATAAAGAGTATGGATTTTATATGGAAGATTACTGGGTTTGGGGCAGTTCAGTAATAAAAGGTGAAGATGGCAAATACCATATGTTTGCATCACGCTGGCCTAAAAAAATTAATTTTAACCACTGGCTTACCAATTCCGAAATTGTCCACTGTGTCTCAGAAAAGCCGAAAGGCCCTTATACATTCTCCGATGTTGCCCTTCCTCAAAGAGGTGAGGACTACTGGGATGGTAAAATGACTCATAATCCGGCAATCAGAAAACATGGGGATACTTATCTTCTTTTCTATACAGGCACAACATATAAAGGAGATATGCCTGACCAGGAGCATCAGATAACACCTGAATCTCCAAAGAAATTAGATGCCCACCAGCATGAACGAATAGGTCTTGCTACTTCCAAATCCCCATATGGTCCCTGGGAGAGAAGAGACAAACCCATTTTAGATGTGATTCCTGATTCATGGGAACAATACCTGGTTAGTAATGCCGCACCTTATGTATTTGAAGATGGGCGGGTGATGCTTTATTATAAGGGAGTTGAAAAATTACGTAAACACGCAATAAGCATTGCATTTGCCGATCACTGGGAAGGCCCTTACAGGCGAATTTCTGACAAACCGCTTGATGTGGGAGTGGGAGCAGAGGACCCTAATATCTGGTATGAGGATGGTAAGTTCCATGCATTAATGCTTGATCATGACCGAAAGTATTCAAACAAAGAAATTTACTACGCTACATCAGATGATGGCTTAAAATGGGAAGTTGAGCAGAATCCGGTAGCCATCTCCAAAAATATTTTATTTCAGGATGGTACAAGACGACTAATGAAAAGTACTGAACGCCCCTGGGTATTAGTTGAAGACGGCAGTGCGACCTTTGTATTCTTTGCCACAGGTGATGATATAGAAGGAAAGCGGCATACATGGAATATGTGCATTCCACTTAAAAAGATAGAATAATTCTAAGGTATAAAACGGACTTTCAATTAAAAACAAATCGAAATATGAAAAAATTAATAACTGGCATTTATTCCTGCTGACTATTATTTTAGGTTTAACAATATTTGGTAAATCTACCGCGCAAAGGCAGAACTATTATGAACAGGAACGGATCATTGAATTTCCTGATATACCCGGGTATAAGACATTAAAGTGTGATTTTCATCAGCATACAGTATTTTCAGATGGACATGTCTGGCCAACGATTCGTATTGAGGAAGCATTAAAGGACGGACTTGATGCCATTGCTATAACAGACCATCTGGAATACCAGCCCTATAAAAAGGACATTCCTCATCCCGATCGAAACCGAAGCTATCAGATTGCACTTGAAGCGGCTGAAGGTAAGGATATTGTTGTTATAAACGGAGTCGAAATAACTCTTAAAATAAATGTTGACTGGGATTAAATTGATAAGAGATAAATGAAAATAAAAGCTATTATTACAGGTTCAACAGGTATGGTTGGTAAGGGCGTTTTGCTGGAATGCCTTGAAAGTCCGTATGTAGAATCAGTACTGGTAATTAACAGGCATAGCATTGGTATGAAACATCAAAAACTGAAGGAGATTATTCATACTGATTTCTTCGACCTGTCTGCCATCAAAGAACATCTGACCGGATATAACACTTGCTTTTTTTGTCTTGGTGTTTCTGCTGCCGGACTTTCTGAAGAAGAATATCATCGCATAACATATGATCTGACATTGAATTTTGCTCAAACCATACTTAATCTTAATCCGCAATTAACTTTTTGCTATGTATCAGGAGCAGGAACTGACAGCAGGGAAAAAAGCAGAATGATGTGGGCAAGAGTAAAGGGCAAGACGGAGAACACTTTACTGACTCTTCCTTTTAAGGCTGCCTATATGTTAAGACCGGCCTTTATTCAGCCAATGAAGGGTATTAGATCCAAAACCAGGATTTATAATGTCTTTTACAGCATAGTTAAACCTTTTTATCCAGTATTGAAGTCTTTTACAAAAATTGTTACAAATACTGAAAAGCTCGGGAAAGCTATGATTAACGCAGTCATAATGAATTATGACAAAAAAATTTTGGATAATGCTGATATAAACAACATTTGTTTATATAAATAATATATTTGTAACATAATCATTATTCAGGAACAAAAATGAATTCTGCATCAAACAATATTAAGGGATTTAATGTCATATTGCTACTGTTAAGGACAGCGATCGGCTGGCATTTTCTGTATGAAGGTGTAGCAAAACTTTACTCCCCTTTGTGGACATCCTATGACTATTTATCAGTATCAAAATGGATATTTTCCGATTTTTTCCAGTGGATGGCATCAACACCCCAGTTGTTGAAAATAGTTGATTTATTAAATATCTGGGGCCTAATACTAATTGGATTAGCATTGTTTTTAGGAATTTTCACCAGGCTATCCAGTATTTTGGGTATCATTCTCCTGTCTCTCTATTATCTGGCAAATCCTCCGTTTGTTGGAATGGATTTTGGAGTTCCTGTCGAAGGCCATTACCTGATTGTTAACAAGGTTCTGATAGAGCTGGCAGCATTATGTATTTTTTTAATGATTCCTCCAAGATCTCTACCCGGTTTTGAGAGACTTGTAAGCCTTATAATAAATCATTTTCAAAAGTCCGTGCAAAAAAAGGGTGTGGTCCCTGAACTGTCAAAACAAAGCGGCACTTCATTGAATAGGCGTGAGCTTTTGAAAAATCTGGCTGTAGTGCCATTTTTCGGAACATTTATTATAGCAACTATAAGGAAAAAACGCTGGATTAGTTATGAAGAAAAGTTTTTAAAAGAGACAGATGCAATTACAAGTGCTACTATTAAGACCTTTGATTTTACAAGTCTGAAAGACCTTAAAATGAAAATACCTCATGCACAGATTGCAGGCCAGGATTTTAGCCGTGTTATTTTAGGTGGTAATTTAATTGGGGGGTGGGCTCATGCAAGAGATTTAATTTATGTATCAAAACTGGTTAAGGCATATTTTCATGATGAAAAAGTATTTGCTACCTTTTTGTTGGCTGAAAAATGCGGGATCAATACTTTTTTAACAAATCCCATATTATGCCGGGTTATTAATGAATACTGGAGAAGAGACATTGGAAAAATTAAATTTATTTCAGATTGCGGAGGTGAGAATCTTACTGACGGGGTTTTGATGTCTGTTGATAACGGGGCTACCGCATGTTATGTTCATGGTGGAATAGCAGATAGCCTGGTTCAGGAAGGTAAGGTTGAAGAGATTGGGAAAGCCCTGGAACTAATACGCAAAAACGGATTGCCTGCAGGAATAGGGGGTCATAAACTGGAAACAATAAAAGCATGTGTTGACTTTGGATTGAAACCTGACTTCTGGATGAAGACTCTCCACCACACAAATTACTGGTCTGCCAACAAGGAAAATCAACATGATAATATATGGTGCACAGATCCTGAAGAAACAAAGGAATACATGAAAACGATAAAACAGCCATGGATTGCTTTTAAGATATTGGCAGCAGGTGCTATTCATCCGGATGTAGGGTTTCGTTATGCTTTTGAGAATGGTGCAGATTTTATTTGTGTTGGTATGTATGATTTTCAGATTGTCGATGATGTTAATATAGCTGCAGATGTTCTCAATTCGGATCTAAAAAGGGAAAGGCCATGGATGGCTTAAACAAAACGAATATTTAATAATCTTCAAATTATACACGATGAAACGAATAACTTTACTAGTTCTGTTTATTTTGATTTATAATCAAATTACAATTTTATCGCAGGATAAAAAACCGGAAGATGTCGAACCTGCAAAACCTGCATTAGTAATCATTGATATTCAAAATCAGTATTTAACCTGGATTCCGGAACAGGATAAAGGAATAGCTATGTATTATATTAATGCCTATATTTCACTGTTCAGGAGTAAGGGCATGCCTGTTATACGTGTTTATCATACTGATCCTGAATATGGCCCTTCCCCTGAGTCAGAAGAATTTCAATATCCTGACGATATAAAAATAAAACCTGATGATCCAATGGTTATTAAAAACTATGCCAGCAGTTTTAAAAAGACGGAACTGGATAAAATACTGAAAGAGAATAATTGTAATACTCTGTTTCTTTGTGGCCTGAGCGCTGTAGGATGTGTAATTTCTACCCATTTTGCGGCAAAAGACCTGGATTATAAGGTTTTTATGCTAAAAGATGCAATAATGAGTCATAATTCCACATATACAGATAATATCGAAACAATGTTCGGTGCTGTGGATTATGAGGCAGTCAGTTTTATGCTAGAGCAAGCCGGGAAATAATACAACTATTTTTTTCTTACTTCCACTTTTGCCAGTTTCTCATAAAACTGTATAATACCGCCATGATCGTCTTTGGCTTTTCCATCAGCCTTTAATGATTTCATTATTTCCATAACCAGGCTTGAAAGAAAAACCGGGACACCCATTTCCCTGGCTGTATCCAGAGCATTCATCATGTCCTTTATATGAAGTTCGATTCGGAAGCCCGGTTTAAAATTGCCATCAAGTACCATCGGCATTTTTGCATCCAGTACTGTACTGCCTGCAAGTCCGCCCCGTATCGCCTTGTATACTTTTTCCGGATCAACACCAGCACTTGTTGCCAGAACCATAGCTTCTCCCATTGCTGCTATATTTAAAGCCACGATAATCTGATTAGCAAGCTTGGTAATATTGCCACTGCCAATTTCGCCTACCCTGGTTACAGATGCTCCCATAACATTAAGAATATCTTTAGCCATATCAAAGGTCTCCTGAGGTCCTCCCACCATAATTGCCAAAGTACCGTCTATTGCTTTGGGTTCGCCTCCACTTACAGGAGCGTCCAGCATGGCAACACCTTTCTGCAGCAACTTCTCCGACAATTCCTTTGATGTTAATGGAGTGATTGAGCTCATATCTATTAAAACAGTGCCGGACTTTACACCGTAAATAACACCTTTCTCACCGAGAACTACATCTTTAACTTCCGGTGAGTTGGGCAGCATGGTAATTATGACTTCACTTTGAGAAGCCACCTCCTGTGATGACTTACCTTCCTTAGCTCCGGCTTTAATAAGTTCTTTTACAGGCTCTGCATTAATATCGTATACTATTAACTGATAGCCTGCTTTAAGCAAGTTCTTTGCCATGGGGTTACCCATGATACCAAGACCGATAAAACCTATATTTTTCATTTTTTATCTCATTTTATTATTTATACTCTAAATTGGTTTAAGAAGGACTTTGACCGCTTCTTTTGTTTCAACCAGCTCAAATGCTTTTTCAAATTGATCTATGCTGAGCTCATGAGTGATGAGCTTCCCCAGATCAATCATGTCTTTGCTCATCAATGTCAGGCATTTTTCCCAAACATCCCAGGTATGGCTAAAATGTCCTTTTAAAGTCACAGCTTTGGCAACTATGGGATCAAGACTAAAATTTACAGGTTTAGTGCCCCACCCGATTTTTGTAATCTGTCCGGCAGGCCGGACACCGTGCATGGATAGTTTTAATGTCTCTGAGCTGCCTGCAGTATCGACTATTAAATCTGCACCATAACCATCACCTGATGCCATTATTATTTTTAACGGATCGTCCTTTGTGCTGTTAATTGTGGTTGTTGCACCAAAATCTTTTGCCAGTTCAAGCCGTTTATCATCTCCTTCAGTTCCGATAACAACAATTTCGCCGGCTCCGGAAAGTTGTGCTACTTTAGCACACAGAAGTCCGATTGACCCGGGTCCTATTACTACAACCGTATCGCCGGGATTAATTTTACTATTGGAGACCAGTGCCTTATATGCCACGCAAAATGGCTCGGTAATTGAGGCTTCTCTTAAGGAAACATTGGCCGGAACATGATGCAGGATTCTTTCAGGTACTTTTACAAATTTTGTAAATGCCCCGTCAACATGAAAACCATAACCTTTTCTATCCCTGCAAAGATTGTAGTTATTTTGCCTGCAAAGAGCACATTTCCCGCAGAATTCAGCATGTGTTTCTGCTGTTACATTGTTACCAACTGAAAATCCTGTTACTTCATTGCCTGTCTCTACAATTTTCCCGGCAAATTCATGCCCCAGAATAAACGGACGTTCAAACTTAAATGCCGAGATATTCTTATGCATATGAGGATCGGTACCACATACTCCTATGTATGCTACTTCAACGAGAACATCTGTTTTTCCGATTTCCGGTACCGGAACTTCCCGAACTTCTGTAGCGCATGGAGCATCAGCATACTTTACTACAGCTTTCATTTTCTTCATTGCTTATTTCATTTATTGATAATTAGATTAAAAACAAACTTAAAATCCAGATTATTAATGCAGCACTTAATCCTAAAATTAAAGAACCCAGGCTGTGAAGTTTATAGCCGGTTTTAACATCCATCCGTGACATTTGCGTTACCACCCAGAAATAACTGTCATTTACATGTGATGCTACCATGGCTCCGGCTCCTATAGATACTACCATTAACGCTTTGGCAATTTCAGAAGTAAATCCCAGGGATGCTAAGAGCGGAGATAAAATACATGCAGTAGTTATCATTGCCACGGTAGATGATCCCTGGGCAGTTTTGATAGTGGCAGCAATGATGAATGGCAGCCATATTCCAAGTTTTGCATCTGCCAGTGCATTTCCCAGGGTATCTGCCAGCGAAGAATTTTGCAAAACCTTTCCAAAGGCACCACCTGCTCCTGTTATTATTATAATTATAGCAGCATTACGTAATCCTTTTCCTACCCATCCGGAGTCGGCTAACATACTTTTTTGCAATTTTTGTGGCAGTCGAAAAGCCAGGAGCAGACCTATGAGGAGTGCAATAATTGGTTCACCAATAAAACCAACGATAGTTTTTACAGCACCTTCGCCCATAGGATTTGTCGGAAACTCTGAAACAGACCTAAGCACAATCAGTATTATTGGCACCAGTATGGGGCCCATTGCATTTATAGCAGACGGTGCTTCTTTCATTTTTAATGCAATTTCTTTATCTGAAATCTCCGGGTTTGGATCTATTTGTACTTTTGCAGCAAATTTGGCAGCGAACAGCCAGCTATTAAACAGTGCAAACAGGCTGACAGGTATTCCCAGCAAAATCACCAGTCCGATATCTGCTCCAAGTATGCCTGCAGTTGCAATCGGACCGGGAGTAGGAGGGATAAGGCAATGAGTAACCATAAGTCCCAAACTCAAGGCAATAGCAGGACCAGCCAGAGAAATATTTGCCCGCTTTGAGAGTGCCTTGTTTAGAGGTGAAAGAATGACAAATCCGGAGTCTGCAAACACAGGAATTGAAACAAAATAACCTATAATGGACATTGCCAGGGGAACCCGTTTTTCACCAATGAGTTTTAATATTCTGTCTGCCAGGGTAAAGGCTCCCCCTGAAAATTCAAGAAAAGTTCCGATAATTGTCCCTGCAATAATAACTATACCTATATAGCCTATGGTATCTCCAAATCCTTCATTTATTGACTGTACAATCTTTGATAGCGGCATACCTGTAAACAGTCCGAAACCCAGGCAGGCAAATAACAGGGCAAGGAACGGGTGTAATTTAAACTTAGTTGATGAAGCAATTATAAAGAGAATACATAATAAAAGAATAATGATTACCAGCATTGGGGGTTTCCTCTATATAAAGTTAAATGTTACCTGAATAATTTTTTTACAGACCTGATAATATTGTCTTCTGTTAATCCGTAGGCTTCAAGAAGCTCATCATAATTATGAGCCGATGTGCCAAACTGGTCCTCTATACCTATAGTCTCTACTGGCACACCACTACCGCGTAATATGTAGGTAATCAGATCTGCCAGCCCTCCTATTAAAGAATGTTCTTCTGCAGTTATTATGCCTTTGGTATCAGAAGCGAATTGTTTGATTTCATCTTCATTGACCGGTTTAAATGAACTTACATTTACTACTCTTACCGAGATTCCTTCTTTTTTCATTTTTTCTGCTGCAATTAAAGCTTTTGAGACCATTATACCATTTGCAAAAATCACTAAGTCTTTACCATCTCTTATTAAATACGCTTTACCTATTTCAAAATCCTGATCTTCAGGAAACAGGTCAGGTTGATCATGACGGTTCAGGCGCATGTAAACCGGACCTTTATATTCGGCGATTTTTCTGGTCATTTTTCGTGTTTCAATACCGTCAACCGGCGCCAATACTGTCATATTAGGTATGGCTCTCATAATGGCGATATCTTCAACTGACTGATGCGTGGCGCCGTCACCAAAATCCGACAATCCTGCACTTGACCCGATAATTTTTACATTTAGCTTTGGAATGCCTATGCCCTGCCGTATTTGATCGAATGCCCGTCCGGATGCAAATACAGCAAAGGAATTTGTGAAGGCTATTTTCCCTGTCAGTGAAAGGCCTCCTGCAAAGGAGGTCATGTTTGCCTCTCCAATGCCCATTTCGAAAAATCTTTCAGGGAATTCCTGTTCAAACAGGCAGGTCATTGTTGATTTGCTCAGGTCAGCTTCAAGGACAACTATATTTTTATTCTCCCTGCCTAATTCGAGTAATGTTTCACCATAAACCTGCCTTGGATTTTGCATATTCATATATAATCTTTTTAGTTAGATAAGTTTTGAACAAGCCTGTTCAAATTGCTCCAGAGTAAGTTCACCATTATGAAATGCAGCAATATGTTCCGCAAAATCAACACCTTTACCTTTAACAGTATGAGCAATAATCATTTTCGGCTTACCGGTAATATTGTCAACTTTTTCCAGAGCATCAATAATTTCTTCAATATTATGTCCGTCTACCTCCTGTACATACCAGCCAAAGGATAGCCATTTTTCCTTTAGGGGATTTGTATCATAGCGTTCGGTGATTGGACCGGTTGCCTGTAAACCATTCTTATCCAGAATAGCGACCAGGTTGTCAAGTTTATAATATGAAGCTGCCATTGCTGCTTCCCAAATCTGACCCTCAGCTATTTCTCCATCACCAACAATACAGTACACTTTGTTTTTTTTATGGTCGAGTTTTAGTCCGGCAGCCATACCGCAAGCCATGGACAAGCCCTGTCCCAAAGAGCCTGTATTGGCCTCTATTCCCGGAGTGGTCAGCATATCGGGATGCCCCTGTAACATGGCACCCAGGCGCTTGACCTTTTCTATTTCCTCTTTGGGAAAATATCCGAATTCAGCAAGTGCAGCATACTGTACAAGAGCAGCATGGCCTTTGCTGAGCAGAAACCTGTCCCTATCTTCCCACAATGGATTACGGGGATCATGTTTCATCTTGTGATAATAGAGAACAGCCACGATTTCAGCTAAAGAACAGGATCCCCCTAAATGCCCTTTTTGGCCAATACCTATCATTTTGATGATATTGAGCCTAAGTATACGGGCTTTTTTTTCAAGTTCAGCAATAGTCATATTCATCCTTTTTTTCTTTTATGCACAAATACTGCAAATTATTAATTTCTTAATTTTAAAATAAAGATAAAAAAAAGACAAAACCAAAAAATTATTAAACCAGGGCAGAGTTAAACAAAATAAAGATATTTTAAACGCAGATTAAGGGGAGGCTTCGTTAGGAAAATCCTCCACAATTTTGAGAGTCATTAAAACAATTTAAAACTCTATGTGTTATTACTTATAATAAAAAATTTCTGCTAAATTATAATTTGGTTTTGCCGATTTGAAAAAAAAGAATGATCTTAGTGAATATGAAAAAAATAAGAATACTAGTAGCTATATTAATATTTGCAATGATATCATCATTTGCAAATCCTGCACCTGACAAAAAAGGACAAATTTCTGGCTATGTATTTGATAATAATACAAAACATTCTATTGAGTATGCTACAGTTGCTTTATCTGATTTAAAGGGTAAACTTGTTACAGGGACTATTACAGATAACACAGGATATTTCTCTGTAGATAATATTAAAAATGGCACTTACAACCTGACAGTATCTTTTCTGGGTTATGAGGATATAACAATTGAAAATGTCGTTCTTAATGATATACAAAAAGATGTTAATATTAGTGATATTTACATAATACCGGCATCTGAGAACCTTGAAGCAGTCACGATTGTTTCAAATGTAGCTCCTGTTCAGTATAAGATTGACAAGAAGATAATTAATGTAAGCAAGCAATTTTCGACCATTTCAGGTACTGCTGTTGACGTTCTGCAAAATATTCCGTCTGTACGGGTTGACATAGAAGGTAATGTTTCTCTGCGCGGGAGCTCGGGCTTTACTGTGTTAATTGACGGACGTCCTACAATTCTTGATGCTAACGATGCCTTACAGCAGATGCCGGCTAGCAATATAGAAAATATAGAGCTGATAACAAATCCATCGGTAAAATATGATCCTGACGGGTCAGCCGGTATTATAAATATTATCACCAAGAAGAAAAAATTGCAGGGTGTTAGCGGAATAGCAAACCTATATGCCGGGCTGGATGATAAGTACGGCGCCGATCTCCTTTTTAATCTTAGAGTAGCCAGTTTAAACTTTTTTGTCAGTGCCGATTATAATCACAGGTATTTCCCCAGGTATAACGAGTCAGAACAGAGGACCTTCCTGAATGACACAACAAATTATGTATTATTGGACGGGGAGGATCAGGGTGGTTTTGAATTTAAAGGTTTCAGGACAGGCCTTGAATGGGATATATCTGACAGGGATTTTATGAGTGTTTCATTCAGGATAAGGGAGGGCAGAAGGAATAGAATTACAGTGCAGGATATTACGGAATGGAGTGAACCCGGAACAGGAGAAAAAAATAACCTTAGCTTCGAAGATGGTTATCGGGAAGGATCAGGTTATTCAATCAGTACTAATTACAAACATAATTTTAGAAAAAAAGGACATGAGTTAATAGGATATCTGGACTATCATGATCGAAAAGGTACGGAGGAATCGAATAACGAACTCCGCAGTGCAGAAACTATTTTAGAAGGCAGTAAAAATCTGGAAGAAGGTCCTTCTACCAATCTAACAGCAAAGCTGGAATATGTACTCCCCTTACGGGAAGAAGACAAATTTGAGGCCGGCTTGCAGGGGCGGTTCAGTCATGATGAAGATCATACAGGATTATTAATTTATGATCCTGAACAGGGTGATTATATTGTACAGCCGGAATTTGAGCATTCAACACTTTATGACAGAAATATATATTCAATATACGCATTATATGCTGCTTCACTAAATAAATTCGGTATCCAGGGAGGACTAAGAGGAGAGTATACTTTATATGAGACAGATACAGATATTAATGACAGTACCTATGTAATTGACCGTTTCGATATCTTTCCGACCCTGCATTTATCTTTTAACTTTACTGAAAATTTACAGGCAATGGCCAGTTATTCCCGCAGGATAGACAGGCCCCGCGGATGGTCATTCGAACCCTTTATCGTATGGCAGGATGCCTATAATGTGCGCAAGGGAAATCCCGGATTGATACCTGAATATAGCGATTCTTATGAACTGGGTATTCTCAGGACAATTAACGAAAGCTTTATTTCCTTTGAAGGATTTTACAGGGTAACTCATAATAAAATAGAAAGAATTCGCAGTGTTTACAGCAAGGATGTTTTTTTACATACAATTTACAATGTTGGTACCGACTACGCACTTGGAGCCGAATTAGCGTTCAGGTTTAACATTAAAAAGATATGGGAAATAGATTTGTCAGGCAGCATTTTCAATTACCGTATAGAGGGTGAATATGAAGGAGTATCGTTTGATCACAAAAGTTTTAACTGGGACGGGCGATGGAACAACACTCTGTCAATCACCAAAACCACACAGTTGCAAGTAAATTCACGTTATGACGGTCCTTCGGCAACAGCACAGGGAGAATATAAAGGACACTTTTCCACCGATGCTTCGATGAAGCAAAGTCTTCTCGAGAGGAAACTTTCATTTATATTGCAGGTACGTGATGTTTTTGGAACAGCAAAACGTGAGTTTACTTCTGAAGGTGATGATTTTTACTATTACCGCTACCATTATCATAAAGCCCCGGTTGTTATGCTAACGATGATATATAACTTTAACAACTATAAGACAAAAAGGGAAGCAAGAAATGGAGGTGAAGGTAATGGTGAGGGAGAAGAATTTTAAATATTATTCCATATTCTTTAGACTTTATATAGTCTAAAAAGATAATATTCAGTAAGGCTGTAAAAATGCAAAAAAGCCTTCCAGTCCCCTGAAAATAAAAATTAAGTTGTATATTAACATCTGGTTATTGTTGACTAATGGTTACCGGTTACTGGTAACCATTTAACAATAATATTTATAACCTATACTCAAATAATAATATATAGATCTGAAAATGGAAATAAAAAAAAGTATTGTATATAAAACACTGCGCCGTATTATTGTTAAGATTCTTAATTTTTTGCGCCGTAATGCTATACCAATTCTTATATTTTTTGTAGTAAGTGCAATCTATTTCTCTCCTCAATTAAACGGATATAGCATAAACCAAAGCGATGTTGTACAAAATCTTGGAATGAAAAAGGAAATTGATGATTTCAGGGATAAATTTAATTCGGAGCCATTATGGACCAATTCAACATTCAGTGGTATGCCTGCCTACCAGATTTCTGTGAGATATGATAAAGATAACTGGATTAAACATTTAGAATTTTTATTTCTTAAAAATATACTCAATAAGCCGATTGCTTATATGTTATTCCTGATGGCTGGTTTTTATTTTTTGTTGCGGTTCTTTAATATAAAATCATGGATCGCAATTATTGGAGGACTTGCATTTGGATTAGCTTCATTTAATATTTTATACCTGGCAACCGGACATAATGCAAAGGTGCTTGCCATTTCATATATTCCTCCCCTGGTGGGAAGTATTATTTATGCTTACAGGAAAAACTTTCTTGTGGGCAGTGCCCTGTTAAGTGTTTTTACATGCCTTCATCTATCGGCCAACCATGTTCAGATGACCTATTATTTAATTTATTTTCTTATAGCTGTCATATTGGTCGAATTTTATATTCACCTGCGAGGTAATTTATTGCCAAAGTTCTTTAAAACATCAGCAGTTTTATTGCTGGCAGGGGTGCTAGGTGTTTTACCGGCCATATCCAGTTTAATAGTTACAAACGAGTATGGCAAATATACAACAAGAGGTAAGTCAGAACTCACCATTTCATCAGAAAACATAGAAAAGAGCAGCAATGACGCTTTAGATAGTGAGTACATCAAAAGATACAGCCTTGGGCCCGGTGAAGTATGGTCACTGGTTATTCCAAATGTCAAAGGCGGATCTAACGGCTATATAGGGCAAAACAAGGACATAATGAAAAAAATACCACCTGACTACAGAAAGACAATTTCTCAGCAATCCTCTTACTGGGGAGAGCAATATGGTTCAGGAGGTGCATTTTACTATGGTGCAACTGTTTTTGTATTATTTGTATTGGGTATATTTTTTATTAGAGATAAAATTAAGTGGGCTATTTTGTCAGTTTCTGTATTAGCTATTATATTATCATTGAAGTATGGCAGTATTGTAGATTTTTTTATTGAGAATGTCCCTTTATATAACAAATTTAGAGATACTAAGATGATGCTTTTTTTGGTACAGGTATCATTGCCCTTACTTGGAATTCTTTTCGTGAATAAGCTGATAAATGATGGAATTGACAGAAAAAGATTTTTATATGTTTCTATAGGCCTGGGTGGTATTTTCTTTTTGTTTTATGTTGCACCGGCATTCTGGTTCGATTTTCTCAGCAGAAACGAGACTCAACAAATAAATGCACAATTAGCTAACTACAGAAATGATCCTGGTACAATAAGACAGATTGAGGATTGGAAAAATGAACTGATTAATGCCAGGATATTAATATTTAAGAAAGACAGCCTTAGAACCCTGTTTTTTATTCTTGCGACAGCCCTGGTAATATACCTGTTTTTAGTCCGTAAACTTAAGGAAAGGACATTCCTCATATTACTGGGTGTCTTGGTTTTAATAGATTTATGGGGTGTTGACAAACGATATTTAAATAATAAAAAGAAGGGCGCCAGATATTTTCAGTGGGTGGATTCATACAAATACAGGAATCCTTTTGAGGCAACTGTTGCTGATATGGAAATTCTCAATTATGAAATGGAAGCATCGCCTTCATTGAAACAAAAAATTGAAAATGAAGTGAACAAGCTTCAAAAAGATAATAAGCTTAAGACGGCCGAATTTAAAATTGAAAAGGAAAAAGTAATGTTCAGGGAACTGAATTTCTCAACAAATTACAGAACACTCTCATTATTGAATCCCTTTAATGAAAGCAGAACTTCATATTACCATAAGTCCATAGGAGGTTATCATGGAGCAAAACTAAAAAAATACCAGGAGTTAATTGAATTTCAGATATCAGGGGAAATTAATGATATTGTTAATGTTCTAAATAGTGAATCTTCAAATGAAAGCATAGAGGGGCTGTTGAAAAATGATATACCTGTTCTAAATATGCTAAATACGAAGTATATTATTTATAATCTTTCAGCTCCACCTTTGGTTAATCCCTATAGTTACGGCAATGCCTGGTTTGTAAATAATATAAAATTTGTGAAAAATGCTGATGAAGAAATACTTTCGCTTGGTAACATTAATAAAAGAACAGCAATTTTTAATGAGAAGTATAAGAATAAAATAGCTACAGATTTTAAATATGATTCTTCAGCAACTATACAACTGAAATCATACAAACCGAATCACCTTATCTATGAGACTTCTGCAGGACATGATCAATTGGCTGTCTTTTCTGAGATTTTCTTTGAGGATGGATGGGATGCATATATAGACGGAGAGAAGTCCGATTATATTAAAGCCAATTATATATTAAGATCAATGATCATCCCTGAAGGAAAACATACTGTTGAATTTAAATTTGAGCCGGAATCCTATTACCTGGGCAGAAAATTATCACATGCAGGTTCTGTTATGATAATTATTTTTGTTTTGGGGATTACACTTTATGAATTAAGGACCAGGGAAAAAACTGACAAAAACTGACACGTGATCATATAGAATCTCGTCTCTTGCCTTAGGATTAACAATCTGTTGAAATAGCATTCAATATATTTCAAACAGGATGATCCGGATCAGTAACCGGATTTAATATACTTTGCGATAGCTAAATCGTTTTCTTTCAGCCCTTCAACTGCAAGTCGTGCTATTTCTAAAGCACCTTTTTCAGACAAATGTGTATTATCTTGCCTGCCATCAGGATACATTTTAAATTTACCCGGCTCAATCCACAAAAACAATTCTTTAGATCTTTCCTGTCCCAGAGATAATACAAGATCTTCAGACTTGAGCTGTAAATCAATAAAAGGAACTTTAAATTCGTCAGCAACCTCTGTCATTATTAGGGGGTAAGCACCATGGGTATCAATCAAAACACCGTACTCATTAAAATTACGGCGAATGATTGAGCTGAATAGTACAGGAACTCCACCCTTTTCCCTGGCTTCATTTACGAATTTTATTAAGTTTCGCCTGTAACCTGTATATGGATTGGTATACCGCAATGAATCTTTATACTTTTGTTCATTATGCCCGAACTGAATAAAAACATAATCCCCTGGCTTCAATGTATCCAGTAATGCATCCCAGTGTCCCTCGTTTATAAAGCTTTTTGAACTGCGTCCGTTCAGTGCAAAGTTCCTGACTGTTATTTTTTCATTAAAGAAGACAGGAAGCATTTGTCCCCATCCACGTTCGGGATTACTTTCCGGACTGGATTTATCAGACATTGTTGAGTCACCAATCATATAAATTGTGATGTTTTCTTTAGGATGACATGCGAAGAATAATAAAGAAATTAAAAATAATACTGTAAAATGTCTCATTAATTTTTTGTTATAAAATTTGATTACTAATATCCTATCAAAATATTCATTTGTCTAAACGCACCAAAATATTAATATTATTTTTAAAAATGCAATAACATAAAAGAAAAATTATCGATAAAATCAGTTAAAATATGAAAGAAATAGATTATAACAGCAATAGAAAACAATTTGATAAATAAATAATTTACCCGGGATAAATTGATATCTTTAAATTTTTAATTAGTATCTGAAAAATGGAAAATCTGACCGGTATTCTTATTATAATCGGAATAATTGCCTTGTTCTTTATTGAAGGTCTACTGGAGATAACAATATTATCTATACCGGGAGCTTTCATAAGGTGGCTTGCAGGCGGAAAAAAGAAAAAATTTAAAGAGTATTATAGAGAAAAGGCAAGAATGAATACTATTCTGGGGCTATTAATCCTCATTGCTATTTTTATTATTGTGCTATTGATTGCAAAATTATTTGCTTAGCTGCAAAATCCGACAAGTCTGGCAGGGCATATTAGGGTGAAAATTTAACAGTCTAAATCAGGTATAACACTCTAACCTTTATTGTGAAGAGTTACACTTTGGGCTTTTATATTGTAACCAGTATATTTAACATGTTTAATTCAATTAAGAAGGTCATGAAGAAACTCATAAGATACTTAAAAGCTGCAATACATATATCCTTATCTTTCAAAACATTTATTATTACAGCCTGTATTATTTTTTTATGTTCATACAGTGAACCAGATATACCTGTATTGGAGACCGGTTCACAGAAACCCATGCCATATGAGTGGATTGACAGGGATACAGGCCATAAATTAATGCGTCTGACACGTATAGATGGAAATAATCGCAGCTTTTATTTTCACAATAATCCCTTTATCCCCGCTCTGAATGATGAGGGTGATATCATGGTATTTTATGGGAGTCAGCCACAGAGTCAACCTGACAGATTGTACAGAGGGCGGGCTCCAAGACAGCTTTATATTGTAAACCTGAAGACACTGGAGGTAAAACAGCTGACCAGTCACCCGGGATGGATATTCGGTGAAATTGTTGGAAAGAAACGCAGGGAGGTATTTTACCAGAGCAGAGACACCGTGTTTGCTGTTAATGTTGATAATCCTGAATCGAGAGTGGTTTATATTTTCCCGGATAGCATAGACAGAGCATTCGTTTCCACATTGAATGCCGATGAAAATATTCTGGCAGGTGCATTCAGTAACGTACATAAAGATTCTATACTGAGAAACAACCCACGGAAATCAGACTTTCTAAGGCTTATATTTGAAGCGAAATTACCGCATACCCTCTTTACAATTAACATCGAAACAGGAAAGCTGGAATTTATTCATAGTGATACTGCCTGGATAAATCATGTGCAGTTTTCACCTACCGACCCTGAAATGCTGATGTTCTGCCACGAAGGGCCATGGCACTTGCTTGACAGGATATGGTTAATAAATATTAACGAAAAGAAACCAAGGCTGATGCATAAAAGAACTGTTTACAGGGAAATCGCCGGACATGAGTTTTTTAGCAGGGATGGTAATACAATATGGTTTGATTTGCAGATACCAAGAGGTGAAACTTTTTACCTGGCGTCAGCCGATGTGAAGACCGGAGATGAAAAACGGTATGCATTGAAACGTGATGAGTGGTCAATACATTTTAATATTTCTCCCGACCAGCAAACCTTTGCCGGAGACGGAGGGGATTCCTCCCAGGTGGCCCGGGCAAAAGACGGGCTATGGATTTACCTGTCCCATCCCAGTGGAGACAGCCTGAAGTCAGAACGCCTTGTGAACATGAGACACCATGATTATGATCTTGAACCTAATGTTCATTTTTCTCCGGATGGAAAGTGGATTATTTTCCGGGCTAATTTTGAAGGAACCAGTCAGGTATATGCTGTTGAAATTTAACGCCTTACCCTGGCATTACCTTCCCAGATACTCCAAATCTGCTCTTCGTCTGCAGGTTGTGCATAATCGGTCAGCAGAGTAGTAACCAATGCTCCTGTTGCCCATCCGAACCGGATCCACTTCTCAGGCTCCCATCCTTTTAATATGGCATACAGCAGGCCGCCAACAAAACCATCACCGCCCCCTATACGGTCGAGCACAGGGATTTCACGAGGTTCCACGATATGCCAGTTTTCTGCTTCTGCCATGATGGCTCCCCACATATGGGAGTTAGTGCTCACAACCTGGCGCAGCGTGGTAGCATAGACTGAAGCATTGGGAAATGCCTTCTTTGCCCTGTTGATCATAACCTTGAAGCTATCTATTTTTTCAGCAAGCTCTTTCCCCCCTGCCTCAGGTCCTTCTATTCCCAGGCATAGCTGGAAATCTTCCTCGTTACCTACAAGTATGTCAGACATACCTGCTATCTCAAGGAAAATTTCACGGAGCTCTTTTTCGCGGTTTTTCCAGAATGAAGCCCTGTAGTTAAGGTCAAAGGAAATCCGTGTTCGGTATTTCTTTGCAGCTCTTGCCAGTTCAAGGCAGAAAATACCTGTTTCGGGAGACAAGGCTCCTATAAGTCCGGATAAATGCACAATCTGCACCCCCTGCTTTCCGAAAATATTATCGAGATCGAAATCTTTCTCATTAAGAGTTCGCCCCACCTCGCCGGCACGATCATTATGTACCCGCGGTCCGCGTGTACCATACCCGCTGTCAGCAATATTTATCTGGTGGCGGTAGCCCCACGGCCCCCCCTGTACAACTTCCCTGCCCTCGTAATCTATATGGCGGCTTGCAAGGTTATCTTTTATAAAACGGGCAATCGGACTGCCCTTAACAAATGTCGTCAGTACTTTAACAGGTAGCCCCAGATAAGATGAAACACTAACTACATTGGATTCCGCACTGGTAGCATGAAGTAAAAAATTATCACTGCAATGTACCGGCTGTCCGCCTGCAGGAGTAAGACGAACTCCCATGCTTGTAGGTACAAGCATGGCATATGTATAGTCATTCCTGAGTTCAATTTTCATATATAACCTCCTTTAGATATAATTTTATTATTATGAAATAAAGTTATAAAAAATGACAGAAAAATAAAGGCCTGAAGTCAAAACAGTATTCCTGATAATAATATCGCAGAAATATCATAAATTATCGTAAATTAATCCAAAATAAAAACCAAGGCCATGAATATCTATACTATTGTCATCTCGCTGGGATTATTGATTTTCTTTTCCCATGCATTTAATGAGCTATTCGACCGTACCAAAATACCGAATGTTTTGTTACTGTTGCTAATTGGTATTCTTGTTGGCCCTGTCGGCGGAATAGTAAGCAAGGATTTTTTCGGATAACTGGGTAATGTATTTACAACTATTACCTTAATTGTGATTTTGTTTGAAAGCGGAGTCGGACTAAAATTCAGTGAAATAAAAAAAATATATTGGTGCCGCCTCCCTGCTTACCATTATCAATTTTGTAATAACAGTTATCATTACTGCTTTTCTGGCAAGCTTGTTAACCAAACTGGACTGGATTAGTTCGGTTTTTATCGGAGCTATAATTGGAGGTACATCTTCAGCAGTTGTAATACCAATTGTAAAACAATTAAAGATGAGTGAAAAGAGCTCTGCCATCATGTTCCTTGAATCTGCGTTAAGCGATGTTTTATGCTTGATTGTCGGTTTGGCCGTGCTGGAAGGAATAAAAATGGGAGCCCTTGATGTGGGAACCGTATTTTCAAAAATGTGGAAAGCTTTTCTGTTTGCAGCGTTGATTGGACTGGCAGCAGGCCTGATATGGTCTGTAGTTATCAAGCTGATACGCAGTATTAAGAATTCCATGTTTACGACACTGGCTTTTGTGTTTATTCTTTACGGGATAGTGGAAATGCTTGGATTTAACGGGGGAATCAGTGCCCTTACATTTGGAATCATTCTTGGGAACACTGATTCAATAAGTACAAATAAATTGTTCAAAAGAATATTTGCTTTCGATACTTCGGGCTTCAATGAAAATGAAAGGAACTTTTTTGCAGAAATTGTATTTGTCATGCAGACTAAGAGAAACATATTCCTAATACATATTTTTATATTATTTTTAATAAATAACAGAAAAAGACAGGATATGAAACATATTAAGTTACTTATTATAGTTGTATTACTCAATGCAGCCATTGCAAATTCCCAGATTCTGGAAATTACACCGGCCTTTCCTACGGCAAATGATTATGTTACTATTATCTATGATGCAACGGAGGGAAATGGTGCTTTAACAGGCGTTAGTCCGGTTTATGCACATTGCGGGTTAATAACTGACCAGAGCACTTCTCCGACGGACTGGCAATTTGTTGTGACCGTATGGGGCACAGCTGATCCAAACGGTTTAATGACAGACCTGGGGGATAACAAACATAAGATTGAGATTGACATACCGGTTTATTATGGCTTTCCGCCTGGTACAAATGTGCTGGAGCTGGCTTTTGTGTTCAGGAATGCCAATGGCTCAATAGTTGGGCGCAGCACAGATGGTTCGGATATATATTACCCTGTTTATCCGGAAGACGCGGGATTCCTGGCAACTTTTTTCAGACCCACAGAAAACCTGATTCTTGTTGATGTTGGAGAAGAGATCTCAATATATGCTGCATCAAATGAAAGTGCCACGCTTTCCTTATATGATAACGGTGATTTGCTGACATCACAAACCGACACCACTACTCTGAACTATGATCATACAGTTCCAACTGAAGGGCTGCACCTGGTGGAGTTTGTTGCTGATAACGGCAGCACTACTTTAAGGGATACTTTTTATTATGCAGGCAGTCCGACTGTAAAACACCAGGACCCTCCGGGCGGAATGCCGGATGGGATTAATTATGTTAACGACTCTACTGTGTTGCTGAAATTATTTGCCCCTGGCAAAGAATTCGTTTATGTTATCGGGGATTTTAATGACTGGATGCCGGATACAGCTTATTCCATGTACCTTGCCAACAATGACACTACATGGTGGCTGCAAATCGGCGGACTGACTCCCAATGATAGATATGCTTTTCAATACTGGGTTGATGGAGAGATAAAAATTGCTGATCCCTATAGTGAGTTGATCCTTGATCCCAACAATGATCCTTCAATAAATACGGAAACATATCCAAACCCACATCCTTATCCGGCAACAAAAACATCAGGGCGTGCAACACTTATTCATCCGGGAAAAGAACCTTATAACTGGCAAATAACAGATTTTCAGGCACCGGACAAAACAGAGCTTATAATTTATGAATTACTTGTTCGCGATTTTCTGGAGGCACATAATTACCAGACCCTTAAGGATACACTGGACTACCTTGAAAATTTGGGTATAAATGCCATTGAATTAATGCCTCCTGGGGAGTTTGAAAATAACGAAAGCTGGGGTTATAATCCGTCTTACCATATGGCCCTGGATAAATATTACGGTACACCTGATGCATTCAAAGCATTTATTGACGAGTGCCATGCACGTGGTACAGCAGTAATTGTTGATATTGTATTAAATCATGCTTATGGCCAGAGTCCCCTTGTGCAGTTATACTGGGATGGACCTAATAACAGGCCTGCTGCGGACAATCCCTGGTTAAATGCTGTATGTCCCCATTCCCCGTCTTGCTGGGGCTATGATTTTAATCACGAGAGAAAGGCCACTCAGGATTTCGTTGACAGGGTGACTAAATTCTGGCTCACAGAATACAATATTGACGGATTTCGCTTTGATTTCACAAAAGGATTTACAAATACCGGTGATGTAGGTTATGATGAAACACGAATTGATCTTCTTAAAAGAATGGCTGATGAAGTATGGCTGGTTAATCCCGATGCATATGTTATACTGGAGCACTGGGCAGATAATAGTGAGGAGATCATTCTCTCGGATTATGGTATGATGCTCTGGGGTAATGTAACCTATTATTACCAGGAAGCTGCCATGGGCTGGGTATTAACTTCAAACTTTCAAGGGGGAATTTATAAACAGCGAGGCTGGGACAATCAGCACCTGGTAACCTATATGGAAAGTCATGATGAGGAACGCCTGATGTACAAAAATTTACAGTATGGTAACAGTGACGGGGTATATTCAATCAAGGATCTGACAACGGCACTCAGACGCATTGAACTTACAGCTGCTTTTCTGTTTACTATTCCCGGACCAAAGATGATATGGCAGTTCGGGGAACTGGGTTATGATGTTTCTATTGATTATGATTGCAGGGTTTGCAACAAGCCTATACGCTGGAACTATTTTACAGAAGTAAACCGCCTCCGGTTATACAAGATATTCAGCGCCCTGATTCACCTTCGTCGGGAAAATGAAGTCTTTAAAACAGATGATTTTGGCTGGAGCCTGGGCACCGGTGCCAAACGTATAAACCTGAACCATCCTTCAATGAATGCAGTTGTACTGGGTAATTTTGATGTTACATCAGATAGCATAAATCCTTACTTTCAAAATACAGGGTGGTGGTATGAGTTTTTTACAGGTGACAGCCTGAATGTAAGTGATATAAATGAACTTATTCCTCTGGAGGCAGGAGAATACCGCATTTATACAACTAAACGGCTAAGCATCCCTGATATTACCGTGGGCATATATTCTGCAGGGGAAGATCCATTCGATGTCAGGTTATTCCCTAATCCGGCCAATGATTTCTTTTATGTTAATTGTGAAAATATTAATGAGGACCTTGAAGTTGAGATTTTTGATCTGACAGGCAGATTAGTACTCAATAAAAAGATAAATAGTAATGATATAGTTGATATTGAGACTTTAAAAGCAGGTATTTATATTATTACTATAAAATCAAAGAACAAGTTATACACTCACAAGCTGATAGTTGATCAGTGATATTACTAATTTATCTTCCGGTAATTATTGGAGGGATTTTTTGACAATATAGTCGAGAAAATTGAAATCAGGCGTAACTAAGCCTTTATAATAAAAACAAAAGGCTGTATCAATAAGTACAGCCTTCCATTTCTATATAAAGTATTTGTTAATTATTTAATTAACAGCTTAATAAATTCAGTATGTTCACCAGCCTGTAACTTAACAAAATAGATTCCTGCAGGGTAATCAGAAACATCATAGTTAATAACTCTATAACCTGTCTGAACATCCACATCAAGAAGCATATCAAGCTGCTGTCCTGTTACATCATAAAGAGTTACTTTTGCGTTTCCTGCTACGGGAGCTTTAAAACGTATCGTTACAAGCTCAGAAGCTGGATTTGGAAATGCAATCAGACCGTAGTCCTTTGTTAAGTTATCTTCAATGCCGGAGGGTGGCTGCGGGATAGCATCAAATGTCCATTCAGCAGCTCTTTTCATAATCTTATAATAATCATTTGTACCATAGTGTTGCTGTGCGCCTGAACCTTGTATACATTGAGCAGACATTCCGTAATAAAACATTTGAACCGGAAGATTAAAATCATCAATTACGCCGATTGCAAAGGCCGTGGGTTCATCTGTCGGAGCAACAGGCATAGCAAGTACCTTGGTAGTATATATAAGATGATGTACATAAGGAACTTCTTTGAAATCAGTGCCGCTCGACCATGTCACTATCTGGTTTACATCAAAAATTTCAGTTATATAATGTGTATTATCAGTAATTTTATACTGCTGATCCGTTGCATCCCCACTTGAACTTACATTATTTATGACAATACCACCAGTACCTTCTACAAACAATGCCCAGCGGTCATTATCATTTAACATAGCACCAGCTTCAAGGGTAATCCAGTCTATAGGAAAATTATCCCTGAATGGCCCGAAAACAGTAACTCCAGTGGACCCACAAGTTTCGCTGAATATTGCTCCGTCCTTTCCGTTATACATAGTATCTGTGCTGACATTAAAAACGGCGTCATCCATGTAATAGACTATAAATCCCCAAGATTTAAGACTATCAATTAAATCAAAGTCAGCAGCATTTACGTCTGCTGTTTCTCCGCCACCAACAAAAAGAATTGTCTTCTGTCCATTAACCAATAATGACATCATTAACAGGGACAGGATAAATAGCAACTTAACTGAGTAAATCTTTTTCATATTTTAATTTTTTTGGTTAATAATTAAATAATTTCATAAGTCAATAAAATACTAAAGTACTAAATTATTTAATTTGTAGGATTGTATATCTGGAAAATTGTACGTGTTTAGCATGACAAACTGGTTTTTTAAATTAATCTTTCTTAATTACTTATAATTGCTAATATGAGTATCTCCGGAAAAATTATTAAGAGCATATAATTTTTATAAGTTATATTGCAGATTAATTAAAATTAACTTAAATAAATCATTATGAAAAGACTAATCACCTTATCAATTTTATTTTCTTTGATGTTCCTGGTAGTAAATACTGCATACACTCAGAAACTATCTGATAAACAAAGAATAAAGATCGAAAATGAACTGGAAGCTGTATTTGATGAGGCTTTAAAAAATGGTGAAAACCTGGATGTTGATAAAATTACTCTTAGCGTTGATGATGAATATAAAACGGGTCATATTGTCAACGGGGCCTATTATAAATCATTTGAATCGCTTATACTGGTTTTTAAATCAGGTATTCAGAATATAGACAGACAGGAATTTAATATAGAGGAAAAGAAAATTACAGTTCTTGCGAAAGATATTGCCATAATATCTGCTGCCGGAAAAGCTAAAGTATATTTGAACTCAGGCGAATCATTTAATGCAGGATTTGCGTGGACATTTGTATATAAAAATACAAATAGCGGATGGAAAGTTGTACATTCTCACAGGTCCAGTCCGCGATGAGGTAATAATCACAAACTTTTGGTTGTATTTAAAGATTCTTATAAAAAAATAATAACTATAACAGGTTTATTGAACAATGAACCTTGATGTAATAACCTCCCTTGTTTCTGTTTTTATTCTGGCTATATAAAGACCGGGATTAAGATCCTGCACACTAATATTTGTTGAGTACTTATTATTGACTGACATAGTTCTTATCAGTTTACCAAGGCTGCTGTATATCTCTATTTGCTGTATCTGCATGTTAGCTTCAATATACATGATCTCTCTTGCCGGGTTTGGGAATAACCTGCAAGTTATCTTTTGGGCAGATTCATCAACTTCGGTATGGATGAATTCGCCTGGCATATTATTATCAAGCCAGCTAAGTCTCAATGATATCCATGCTTTAAACTTATCTACTTCCCCCTGATAAGTGTCAGGCTGGTAATCAACCTCGGGTGCTCCAACGTTTATTCCCAGTATGGGCCACTTTTCATAATGACGCTCCTGGGCTTCGTTTAATAAATTGTGTATGGAATCTATATAGTTATATATATAGTTTTCGCTTATTATAGTCTCCCTAAGGGTGAAATACCTGGTATTCAATCTATCGGCAAAGTAAGGGTCCTCTAATAATCTCACCATCCACGCAGGAGGGACAGGTCTGGGGTTGCAATCATTTATTTTATAAGCCCATCCTGAACCATCTGTCTGGTCAACCAGGCATTCGGCTATATTTTTCCATGCCCAGTCAAAATCCCAGACCGGACCTGAATTCAAGCGTCCCCCTCTGTCATCCCTGTCCTTATAAAGATACCTGCTCTTTTTATAAGCGTCAACATCACGCGACAACTCACCAATAATAAAGTAATCGATAAAGGAATAAATATTAATAAATGCCCTGTAGCCTTCTGTTGGATGATCAAAATTATTTCCGTGCAATACGGTCTCAAAAGCATAGACGAAATTCTGAATATAGGCTTTCTGCATACTTGTAAGTTCATCTGGTTCAGGATCATGATATACGAAATATACCTCTGCTCCCGGCCGGTCAAAAGGCGGGTAACTACTCTTCCAGCTGTTTGTTTCATCAAAGTAGTCCGTTTTAAATATATAACCTCCGGTAAGGCTGTCTCCGGCATTATCATCCGCGTCAAGCTTGGCAATAGCCACCCTGTTTTTGTCTCTTTTTATTTTTTCTATCAGAGCATATATCCCCATGTATTCATTATTTACTAATACTTCACAGAAGTCGGCTCCGGATGAATAATGTCCCATCTTACGGAAAAGATGAAATGCAAGCGTATTACGCATAAAGACCTTATCATTATAATTGGCCAGCAATATCCAGTCGTTTTCTGCAGGCATGTCCAGCAGGGGAACATTCAGATTATTACCGAGAGCATCCCTGGTTTCCACTCCATAAGGTTTCTGGGGGAGCCTTGCTGAATAAGAACCTCTTATTTCTATGCCTATATGTCCGTTGTAAATGTTAGCCTGATCAGTAATGTGATTACGCGCTGAAGGCCCGTTATGAATAATCTTCATATTGGCCGTTATCTTGGGCTCATCAGGTATGTCGGCACTATTTTCAGTAGTTATAATTACAATTGGCAGGTTGGATGATGTAAATGCAGCCGGCGCCTTGAACCATTCGGGTGTATCCCTGTAAGCATGAGAAGTATCACTGATGCCTAATGAAAGAAATGTAGCTGAAGACATATCTGATGATGTAACACTCTCATTATGAACCTGGATTGCCAGAATATTTTCTCCGGGATTTATACAACTTTTATCTATTGCAAATGCATCGGGAAGCCCTCCCTGATACATGCTGGCTTCATGTAAAGAATTTGACTCCTGATCGTGTGCAGGATGTTCTCCCGAAATATTGTCCCGTGAAATCTCAATATCATTGATATAAGCTACAAAGGCATCATCATAATCGATGTGGAGAATTAAAGATTCAATATTAGCCGTATCAACAATCGTAAATTTTTTTCTTAAAAAAAGTGAAATACAGGGTTCAATTTCAGGCTGGCTGTCGTCTCCGTCACCATAGCCAATAGCTCCGGTTTGTTCGGACCATGTATTGTCATTAAAAGACAGATCTCTCCAGCTATTTTCCGGTTCGGTGCTGCCTATAAAAAATCTCCATGTATCATTTGCATATATCACTGTTTCATAATGATCAATTTGTTCTGTCTGTGCAACAACAGCAGTACTGAATATTAATAATAAGACTGTTATGAATAGTGGTCCTTTCATCCTGTATGTAAAATATATATTCCTGAAACAGTACGTTAATATATTTACGTAAATCGAAAGATTTAGTTTGAATAATAACATAAGATATTATTCTATTTTAGATACCTTAAAAATTATTTGCAGGTATTAATTTTAAAAATATTTTAATCCTGTGACAGGTTCTTCTTAAGTTTTATAACTTCAATTCCTGCATCTATCACTGCACCCAGTCCGTGTGTTTCGTTCAGTCTGGCAGGACGGTTATAATAGAATGCCAGATTATCTTCAATGCCTGTCCCTATGCAAATGTCTTTTACCTGTCCGTCAGGGGTTATCTTGTTATCTTTCAGACCTTCCCAGCCTCTTACTGCTATTGATCCGTAACGTTGATCTATCCAGCCTTCGTTTACAGCCCTGGCAATACAATATGTAAACATTGCAGTGCAGGATGATTCAAGGTATGAATCGGTTTTATCAAGCACCTGGTGCCATAATCCTTCGCTATTCTGGTATTTGGCAATGCCTAAAATTTGTTGTTCGAGATTTTTTATCAGATCATCTCTTTTCGGATGATCAGCCGGCAGTTGGTTTAACAGGTGAACCTGTGCCATCATGACCCATCCGTTACACCTTCCCCAGTGGGCTACACCGTTTCTTTCCAGATCACTGTAGTAACAATGATAGTATAATTCTTTATCGCTATTCCAGAGGTATTTTGTAAAATTAAACACCTGGCTGATGGCATCGTCAAAATACTTGTCATTACCGGAAAATTTGGCCATTCGGGCCAGGAAGGGAACACTCATATATAAGTCATCGGCCCACAAGGTCATTGCATGGGGAAAAGTCCTTACCAGTGTACCGTCATCTAAACGTTCCTGCACTTCACTAATGTGATGTGCTGTGTTTTCTATATATTCTTTATAGACGTTTTTCTTGACTTTCTGATAGACATCAATCATGCTTGCACCCATAGCTCCGCAATCATCCAGTTCTCTCATAGTCCATAATTGCCCGAAAGGGTAATGATAGTGAGGACGGTCGTTCTTAAAACGTTTCTGGAAGAACTTATAGTTATCCATGCCAAATGCGATATGGTTTGCAGCAAAATCAAAATATTTCTCTTCACCCAGGAAGTCTGAAAGATTAATCATAGCCATATTTAAAACACCATTTGTATAGTGCCATCCGGTAAGATGGCTTTTTAACCTGACCTCCACATCATCAGGTATATCTTTGGTTGCAGTATAGGTTTGTCTGTTCTGAATACCAATAAAACTGAATTCTGCATCTTTTAAAATATTATCAGCAATTATTCTTAAGATAATCTCATCATTATCATTATGCTGAGAATTGCAAGTTAGTACCAGAATAAACAAAAAGCAGAAAGTAAATACCAATTTCATAAAATTTCCTGTATTCTTCATATGTTTTTAAGTTTAGTTAATTATTCACTTGTTATTAACCAGGTGTCAGCAACTTTCAGCTTCCATCCGGTTTGGTTGTTTTTGTAACCGGACTAGCCGGCAGGGACCATTCCTCGACAGGGTCAGGTTCAGCAGGATTAAAAGGCTGAACATCATCAGCAAGATATTTGGCAATACCAAGCTTATTTGTCTTTATCCCTTCAACAACACACTTAGCCAGCTGATAGGCCCCATAGTTACTAAAATGAGAATTATCTTTATACTCTTCCTTTTGCCCCGGGAATGTTCCGGCAGGATAGTGAACAAATAATTTTTTTGAGCCCTCTGTTCCCATAGCTTCATAAAGAATCTTACTCATTTGATGCAAATCAATAAGAGCTACATTTTCTTCCCTGGCTGTCTGGCGCATAGCCTCCGGGTAGTCACCGTGGGTATTAATAATTTTGCCATTATCATCAAAATTGCGGCGGAGCATGGGTGTTACCAGCACAGGTATTGCATTATGTTTGCGGACTTCGCTAATGAAGAGTTTAAGCAGTTCTTTATAACCTGTAAATGGCTTAACATAGTCAGAGTTTTGAGGTTTCTGATCGTTATGGCCAAACTGTATAAACAGATAATCCCCGGGTTTTATCCCGGCCAGAATTTTTTTCAGCCTGTTTTCGGCAATAAAGCTTTTTAGTGTTTCTCCCGATGCTGCATGATTTGCAACTGAAATCTTTCCGGATTTAAAAAAGCGCGGCAGCATCTGACCCCATGCTGCCCATGGTTCATATTGCTGATCTGTAACCGTAGAATTACCTGCAAGATAAACTGTAGTTGCATTTTCCACCCTGGTGATTTCCAAAGCACAAATACAGGGACTTGAATTATTGAATTCAATGGTTAATTTTCTGTCCCAGTCATGGTGCCCCTGTTCAGAGGATTCTAATTTAACCTCTTCATTATTATGGATTGTGCTGTACCTGACATTTGTAGTAAATACTCTTGTTTCAAATTTTCCTGCTGCTGTATGCACTTTCTCAAGCATTAATCTCCGTGATTCAGCTTTTACAGTCGTAATTGATTCTCCTTCATTATCTCCCATAATAACTTTCACATTGTAATTGCCCTCCGGAAGATCTACTGCGAAAAAAAAGGGTTTAATACTTGTAATAAAGTCAGTATACAAGGCATTATGCCTTCCGCGATCTACTGAAGAGATTGCTGAACCATTATCATAAAAACCAAAGCCACGCTCTGTGTTGTAATGCATATCCGGTAATACCTGTATATAACCCCGTGCAACTTTCCCCTGCCCGAAGTCAAACTTATAACAAATTTTTTGTATATCACTCTTTTCTGATTGCGGGTAATGACCGGCTTTAATGTTTGATATTAACAATAATGCAGTGCAAACAGTATGGATAAAAACTAAAAATGTCATATTTTTTTTAACAACTATTACTAAAGTCTTTACTGTTAAAATTCTAAAAATTTAACCGGCGTAAGAGTTACCGGTCCAATTAAACCTGATTCCCGGGGTGCCCATTTTGATGCATTGAATAGTCCGTCTTCTCCCATATTTTCCCTTTTCCTTGCCGGGAAATTGATATTGTAGAATTTCTTCCATTTATGGCCTTCCCTGTCTAAATATGCTATCCGGTTAGCCATCAGGTTTGATACTTTTATCTCAAGCAGGTTATCTTTTTTCAGCATTCCATAAGGTATTAAAATCCTGTATGGAGCTGTAAAGAGAATAGCCAGCTTTTCTCCGTTAAGTATTAATACTGCACTTTCGTGGACACTCCCTATATCAAGCATCCAGTTACCAGAAGCTTCTTCAGGCTTTGTAAAACTGATTGTATATTTTGCAGTCCCTGAGAACGATTTCAGATCGTCACCTCCCAGGCTTGTCCACGAAGCAAGCTTTTTTGTTTTTATTTCTCCTGGAAGAACAGGTCCGCCTTCAACAAAATTAATAGTCCACTCACCATTAATAACCTGCGGATCACCATCTATGGCGGTGTACTGATATTTAGATGCCTCAACTGAATTTGTGAAGGTTTTTAATATGCATGATTCATCCGGCTGCAATTGAAGATAAATTTCGTTTATGCCGTCTTTTAAAATTCTGGTAGCGGTAATACCTTTTTCTCCTGATATTGGATTGAAAACAGCAATTGATTTTGCATTTGTTTGTACAGGTACCCAGCCATCAATTTCCGCTTCTCCCCGGTTAACAATAAAATATATTTTACTCTGGCCGAATTTTCTGCGTACAAATTGTAAACCTTTATCTGTCATAGATTCTCTCTCTACTCCTGCGGATGTTAACAATTTATTAAGGTCGTCACCAAGCAAAAACGCTCCTTTGCCAATATATGCCTTTAAGATTCCTGATTCTTCAGCCTTGACAAAATCAAGCCTGTTCACCAGGTTCCTGAATTCTATTTGCCTTTTTTCGAGTTGTCCGTATCCCGGAACATCAGCAGGTAAATCTTTATTGATAATAATGATGGCTCCCTCTTCTGCCAGTGCAAATAATTTATTAAATGTTTCAACAGGAATAAACCTGCATTTTGGAAGTACAATTGTTTTATATGTATTCTCCCCGGAGTGGATTGAACCATTCATATAATAAAGACTAATGATCTGGGAATCTGAAATATAATCCAGGGAATATCCATTATTGTACGTTTTTTCTGAAGCAGAAACAAATTCCGGGTAAAAAAACCGGGGTCCTTTAATGTCAAAATGTTCAAGCATTGCTCTTCCCGGTTGTGATATCCTGTCATAAAACGGGAAATAGAGTAATATATCATTATCCGGCTGTCCGCTCTGAAGGAAGCTCTGGCAGCATGTAACATAATCATTTAATGCAGAAAAATCTTTCCAGAAGGTGTTGGTGGGACCAAAATGCACTGAAGCATAGAACATCCAGCCTGGCCATACTTCTTGCTGAGGTGAAAATGTGGTTCCATGATAAAAAATATGATTTACACCACCCAGGAAATAAAGGTCAATTACTTTTTTCACATCAGCCAGAGATGCCAGAAAATGCTCGTCCAGCCACGTTGCTGATTCGGATGATATAAGCTGTCTTCCTGCAACATTAGCAGCTGAGGAGGCAAACTTAATTCCAAGTATATTAGTTCCTTCTGTTTCAGGAATATCAACTGTTGCATATAAATCCAAGATATTTGCCGGCGAGCCGTGCGCCTGGTTCCTTGTAATAGCTCCCTTACTTTTTGCCCATTCCTTCCAGGGAACAGTAAATTCTTCGAGGAGCAATTCCGAGATTGTTTGTCTGTAATCGCACAGCACACGAATATTTTCCCCGGTTGAATTCCCGGCAAATAGTGCAGGTAGATGATTACGGAGGTCATATCCCCTCCGGGTTTTAAATTCGCTGAAAATATTTGGCGTCCAGTCCGATTGACCATATGCATCATCTACTTCATATGAATCATTAAAAAAAGCTCTTAATGATTGTACTTCTCTGCCTTCAAAGGCACTATCAAATTTCTGTAAATAGCTGTTAAGAGCTTTTTTTGAAAAATGGTCGATCACATTAGTTTCGCCTCCCGGGGCAGCCCTTTCCACCATTTTGCCATGCCATCCCTGAAATACAGCATATAATGTCCATTTTCCTGCTGGTGCTTTCCAGTCCAGTTTTCCCGAAGAATCAACTTTAGCCGTAAGGTCCGTTATGTCTCCTTTATCAGAATAAGCCATCAAAACATGGAGAGGTAGTGGTTTTTCAAACCTAACCTGGTCCAGTGCAAGCTCCTGTAAATTTTTAATACCGGCAAGAGGTTCTGCCAGTTCCGAGATGTCAACCGGTTTTCTGACTGCCCTGACCAGGGGAGCTTGTATATAAGTGACAGGCTCCTCTAATTCTTCACCTTCTTTTAATATATAAGTTTTGTAGGCTAAATTTTTACAGGCATGGTCTTCATTTACCCATTGGCCACCAAAAGGCCAGCCTGTTCCTGTAGCCATATCCACACCCAAATCCAGCCTTTTGCCTTCCTCAAGGGTATGTATCAGCATATCCACCCATGCCTGCGACAGATAACTGATAAATTTATCTTCATACCCCTGAACTCCATATATCGGGGTGATTTCAACTCCTCCCAGTCCGGCTTTCTTATATTCTTTCATGGCAGCCGACAATTGCTCTTTATTTACGGCATTACCCATCCACCACCAGCGGGTCCAGGGCCTTGTCTGCTGATTTATACGGGGCCAATCCAGTTCAGATGAAGAATGGCCGCAGGCGATAAATAAGGCAAAAATTAGTATTATAAAAAAAAAGTTTCTCAAATCACACAGTTTAAAGATTTTCCTCAGCTCTTTCCATATTTCATCTCCATCCCTCGGCCTTTTCAAGCTCAGCAATATCAGGCTTTTCTGAGGCAATTTTCAGTGATTCACTGTATAAATCATTTAGATTGCCCAGGTCAATATCAGATCCTTTGCGAATAAATACCGGTATTTTATGCACAGGAGTATTAACCTCTATATATTTTCCGCCGGCATATATCTGTTCTGTATCCCATGCATCAATCCATTCATGTCCTGAAGGAAGGTATAATTTATGTTTTTCTTTTCCTGTTTCCCATATTGCAGAAACAAGTATATCCGGGCCGAACATATATGTCTGCCAGTCGTCCCATGCCTCTTCCTGGTCAGGATAAACCAGAAACAGGGGCCTTGCAACCGGCATACCTGTCTCATTAGCTTCCTTTGCCAGGGATTGAACATAAGAAACCAGCTTCATCCTTATTTTTGAATATAACCTCCATATAGCAATAAGTTCAGTATCATAATAAGGTTCCTGCGGATTACTCCAGAATCCCCTGTTATTTGTTGGTCCGATTTCCATGACAGGGCAGAAGCACCCGAATGCTATCCATCGCATACAGGTTTCATGTGAAAACTTACCCCAGTATCCACCGATATCGGAAGCCCATATTGGATGACCCATTACGGCGCATCGTTGCAGAGCTATAATTGCCGACCTTAAACCTTCCGGTTTCCCATCGGTATCGCCTGCCCACATCCCGCCGTATTTTGCGCTTCCGGTATATTGTGCACGGGGGAAAAGAATAAAATCGTTATCCAGGACAGGCTTTACGGCATCGTAGGTTGCTTTAACATATAAGCGGGGATAGTCATTATAATTTTCGCGGTAAGTTGTACCTGTATATGTCTTTAAATGAATTGAGTCTGTTAGTTTTTCACCGTCTGCCCTGTCCAGTTTATAACCTTTAATACCCATGGCAGCAAGTTTACCCGGTCCGTTTTCAGCCCACCATTTGCATGCTTCGGGATTAGTGAAATCCATTAATACCTGCCTGGAACCACGCCATTGTTTACTTATGAGGTGATAGCCTTTTTCCTCTGCAAAGTCTGCCATATTGCCCATAACAAAGGGAGCAATCCATATCATTAATTCAATACCTTTATTGTTGAGCCATTTTATCATCTTTTCAGGCTCAGGGAACCTTAAGGTATCAAATATATAATCATCGAAACCCCTTACACCGGGACTCCAGGGTCTGTCAATCCAGTAAGCAGTAAAAGGGATATCATATGCTTCCATCATAAGCACATCTTCGACAAGATCAGTATTAAAGGGGGCACTGACTTCCGTGCTGTCATAATATTTATTTTTGTTAAAATGTTCATCCCTCCACCTCCAGGGTCCGTAAGCCCACTGCGGAGGTACAAATGAAGGTCCGTTTTCCAGGGCATGTTTTTTTACTATTTCCTTAACAGAAGTACCAAGGTACAGTTTGAAGTTAAGATCAGGTCCTTCAAAAGATACCTGTACAATATCCGGAAATTCTTTACACATATCAAATACTCCCGGCCATGTTCCCCTTACAAAGAAGCCATAACTGGCTGATGAAACATAGAAAGGTGCATATGCAGAAACCGTCGGTTTAACTTTCATTTCAATGTTCTCTCCCCTTAAATTCATAGCAGTTTTTATACCTTCCTTCCAGGAGAGATTTTGTCTGCCGTCAACCACCCTTTCAAGGAGTCCGGTAAAGTATTCATCCTCTTCGGCTTTCAGGTTAACATACCATCTATCCGCGGTTTCGCCGTCTTCATTTACCAGGAATAGTTGTAAATTCAAATCGTGATTTTCTTTAACAACCTGAAGTTTTACCTTTGTACCGGTATTTATTTCCCATATATAACTTTCCCCGTTAACAATATTTTGTCTCGACGGCATGCCTTTTATCCAGGTTATCACTCCGTCTTTCTGAAATCCTATACTTCCTGTTGTTGAAGAAGCAGGATTAATTATAACTTCCTTTCCTGAAGGATTAGAAATACTAATGACAGGAAATTCATTCTCAGCATTTAATGAAATATCTATTTTGCCTGCGCCTGTGCAGGCATTTAATACTGAAAATGCAATTAAAAGATAAAATATAATCCGGATTTGTTTTGTGAATTTCATAGTTATATGTATTTTAAATTTAAATCTCTATCAAGCTACACTTTAAGTTGTAATTGATAAAAAATAATGAACTAAATCAGAAAATTCTTTCTGTTGGATAATCAATAGGGCAAAGAGATAAAAAGTTGAGAAGACATCCCCCGGATAATTTTCGGGGGATATCTGTTATAATCTAATTATTAACAAACCATTATTTCGATTAGAGAAGAATATTTTGTTAATATCCGGGATTTTGATATTCAATTTTTTCCTGATCTGTTAATGCCCTGCCCTCAGTTTGTATCAGGTCCAGATGAGTTTGCGGTATAGGACGAAGCTTGTGAGTCTGACGCATTGTTCCCATCATTATGATATCATCATTAAACAGATAGCAACGATCATACAATTGTTCTACACGAACAAGGTCCTCCCACCGTAACATTTCACCCAGCAGCTCACGGCATCTTTCATTCAGCATAAAATGAATAAACCTGTCTTCTTTTGAAGTAACATATGAAGGATAATTTTCAATCTCAACATCTGTATCCCAGTATGATGCATTAATTTCCATAGCTGCTTCTGTTCCGTCCGTATTTCCCGGTGTACCGCCGTCAAATTTCCACCACTGTATAGGTTTTTCTTCACCGGCGTGATAGGCTGCCCTTCTCCTGACTGTGTTGATCCTTTGGACAGCGGTCGCATAATCACCCGTGCGGCCATATGCTTCAGCTGATATTAAATAAGTTTCAGCCAGCCTGGCATTAAACACATCCCTTGTACCTTTTTCATCGTTTTTATCAGATCTGTTGTAATCAATATATTTGTAAAGAGATGGTATTTTCCCTTTTTTCCATGCATTAATTGTAATAGTATTCTGGCTACCATTTGCACTAATTACAGTTATTGTGGTATCCTGGTTTAGTAACTCAATTGGATTTTCACTGTCGTCGGTTAGCCAGTAATACCTGGCATATATCGTGTATCCACGTCTTATTATTTCCTTGTCTGTTAAGGTAGTATTTTTGTCATTCATAAGAAAGACAAGGGCTGTATCACCTAAGGAGAAGAAATCCATACTTGGTGCAAGCTTAAACTTAAGTTTTCTTACATAAACAGTATCCCCTGGTGCTCTCACTGCCCATGATGTATCGGGTGCAACATTGTGAAATGCCCACCCAAGCTCATACTTAGTCCACCGCAAAGCCGGATTGGTTGATATGGTATCAGTTGAGAAGAATACGGTAAGCAGACTTTTACGCAAACGCGAATCGTTCAGACGATCATGAATATCCAGGGCATAATCTGTTGCATACATCCTCCTGTATGGCCTTCCATACTCTATCCTTCTGAACATTCCGGGATCTTTATCATATTGATTTAACCAGAATAAATGGGTTCTGTTCTGATGTCCGTCCAGCAAGGTTTGCTCAGTATTAAACTGGGTAGCAAAGACTATTTCTGCATTTTCCTGGTTGTCAATGTCAAACACGTCAGCATAGTTAGGAAGAAGTGCATTAGCACCTGAATTAATACACAAATCGGCATAATAGGCTGCACTATCCATATCAGTGGGTTGCTGTCCCCGTTCTTCAGTTACTGCACTTCCCCTTGTCAGGTAAACTTTAGCCAGGTAATGGCGAGCTGCATTAGCTGTAACCCTTCCAATATCGGACTGTGTTTCAGGCAGTTTATGCGCAGCATAAGTTAAATCGGCAATAATGGCATCATATACTTCCGGAACAGGTATTCTTGGCCATTCAAGCTCTAAACCTGCACTTGGATCAAGTGTCAGAGGAATAGCTCCAAATTGCTGCACCAGCTGAAAATAATAATAAGCTCTCAGGAAGCGGGCTTCACCCATACGAATATCTTTACCTTCCTGGTCTTTCATAAAACCTGTACCTCCGGTTACCCTGGGTATCTTATCAATGGCAACATTACAGCGGTCAATTGCATTGTAGTCATTATTCCAGAAACCGCTGATGCTGATTTGCGGGTCGTCCTCCGGATCTAATTGTGAACTGTAATCATTATACATTCCGGCATAGAAGTCCGTTTCGTCACTTTTCATATATTCGTCTGTCCCTATATTCCAGAAGGCATATGCCTGCTCATAACTTGTTTTATACCGCAATGGGTAATAACAAGACCTTATAAGGTCCTCAATACCTGTTTCAGTTTCATAATAGTCATATTTCAGAACTGATACCTGTTCTTCATCCAGGAAATCTTTACATGAAGCAAGTACCAAAATTGATAACAAAGGGATTAAATATTTTTTCATTGTATTATTTTTTTTATTTACTAATCAAATGTTCATTTTACAAACCAATTCTTGCTCCAAATACTATACTTTTTGAACTCATAGCATTCAATGTGCTCCTTGGATCCAGAGAATTCGGATTAGGATCGGTATCTCTCCTGTAACCTCCCTGTGCTTCCGGGTCAAGCAACTCATAATCAGTGAAGAGAAATGGATTTACAGCCATCACATATACATTAAGGCTGTTTACTCTGACCTTTGAAAGAATTGATTGCGGGAAAGTGTATGATAATGTTATATTTCTTACTTTAGCAAAGGAGGTTTCTGTATAATACAGGGATTCCCCAAGATCCGGGAAAAACTGGAACCTGTTGGGTTGAGGATATTTAGATGTTGTGTTGGTTGGGGTCCAGTACCCAATATCCCTCTCAGGATAGCGGCCTGCCAGTTGGGGTACCAGCCGCCGGTTATAAATACCCTGACCCCAGCGGAAATAAACAAATGCCGATAACTCAAAACCTTTAAAAGATATCCTGTTTGTAATACCGCCAGTCCAGTCAGGAACATTAGAACCAAGAACCACCCTGTCAAGGGTATTAATTATAGTATCACCATTCTGGTCAACCACCTTAATTTCACCTGCTACAAAAGAACCACCATGTTCAGGAGTATTATACAGTGCCATTAAGGCAGAATCTTCAGGTGTATTCTGCCATATTCTGTCATATTCATAATCATGATATGAAGCAATAGGGTGACCAATAAACCATCCGTTTCCAATATCATCCTGGTCATCTCCATATAAATCAACAATTTCTTCTTTATTTTTAGCAAAGGTTATATCGGTTTCCCATTTAAATCCACTGCTGGTATTTACATTTACAGTATATAAAGTGACCTCTATCCCGCGGTTACGGACTTTTCCAACATTTGCGCGGACTGAATTATAACCTGTTACAGCAGGCAGGTTCCTGTCAAGTAATAAATCGTATGTGTTAGCGTCATAGATATCTATGGTTCCTGAAACTCTGTTCTGGAATAATCCAAAATCCAATCCCAGGTTCTTTTGTGCTGTTTTTTCCCAGCCCACCTCACGGGTTGCTAATTTTTCCGGTGCATATCCTTTTGCCGGAATATTGCCAAAAACATAAATGCTTTCTTCCAGGGAACCGTCTGTTTCATAAACCCTTGCACCTTGATGACCGGTCACACCGTATCCAAACCTTAACTTCAACTGTGAAATTGGCGTAATAGATTGCATAAATGATTCGTTATTTATTTTCCATGCCAGGGCAAATGAAGGGAAATAATCCCACCTGTTATCCTCATAGAATATCGAAGTGCCGTCATACCTGAGAGTAGCAGTCAACAAATACTTATCCAGCAATCCGTAATTTATCCTTCCCATATAGGACATTATCTGCCTTCTTTTATAGTCAGTCTCGAAATTGGTTGGTGTTGCATCTATTGTTGTCTGCATTTGATACCATAGCTGGCTTTCATAGGGAACATTGTTTACTTCTATCTCAGAAGATTCAAAACGTCTTGCTCCGGCACTTTGTAATAAAGTAACTCCAATATTATGGATACCTATATTTTTATCATAGTATAAAAGGTTTTCCAATGTCCACGTATATATCTGCTCCTGATCATAATGAGCATAATTTACAGAACCGTCCTGGTCAGAAGATTGAGCAGTTTTAAATTCACCGCGCCTCCAGTGCTTAAAATCCTGGCCGACGTTTGTCCTGAATCTCAACCCTTCCAGCGGTGACAAGAAACTTCCAAAATTTATCTCGGCATAATAGCTGCCAAAGTAACGCATAATTCTTCTTTCGTCTGTAATTTCCTCATTATCCCGCAACGGATTTTTAATCAGGTCATCGCCACCGGGGTTGCGAATAAAATTTCCCAGTGAATCATATGGAATAGCAACAGGTAACTGACCTATAGCTTTGTTATACAAATCAGCACCATAATCCTGAAGCGCAAAGTTGAAAGAATTGCTCATTCCTGCCTTAAACCATTTTAGTGGCTCGTAATCAACATTTAAACGGGTATTAATCCTTTCATACGCCTGGCCTTTAATAACACCTTCCTGATTCAGATATCCTACAGATAACAAAACACCTAAATTTTCAGTACCCCCTGTTAAACTTAGCTGATGATTCTGATTTAAGCCGGTTTGCAAAACCTGATCCTGCCAGTCATATGTTCTTACATTATCCGGATTATAAATCGGAATGCCTTCCTCATCCACTGCCACAATTTCATTCTCTTCATCTTCCCATTCATATCCCATTTTAATAGATTCCCAGACATTTACATCTGGCATTGATATTAAAAACAAATTTCTGTCCTCCGTAACGTTCGGATATTCTGTTGAATATAAGCCTATTGAACGGTTTGATTCCCTTCTCATCTCGGCCCATTCACCTCCGTCCATCATATCAAGTCTCCTTATTTCCTTATCAAAACTGTAAGAAACGTCGTAATTTACACTTACGGCATCTTTTGAACCTCTTCTTGTTGTTATGAGAATGACACCATTGGCGGCCACTGAACCATAAATAGCTGCTGCTGAAGCATCTTTCAGTATTTCAATGGATTCAATATCAAGTGGATTAATTTCGTTAATTCCATCTACAACCGGAATGCCGTCCAAAATATATATTGGATCGTTATCAGCTGTTATGGAACGGTTACCACGAATACGTATTTTTGGTGCTTCTCCGGGTCTGAAATTGTTGCTAAACACATCAACTCCTGCTGCCCGTCCCTGAATGGCCTGGTTCATGTTCTGTACAGGTAATTCCCTTATTTGCTCTGATGATACAGAAGACAGGGCCCCTGTAATATCACTTTTTCTGACAGTACCGTAGCCAACAACAACTACTTCCTCTATACCTATCAAGTCTTCAACCATAGCAAGGTCAATGACTGTTTTGGTACCAACATCAACTTCTTCGGTCAGATAGCCGACAAATGAAAAGACTAAAACATCTTCTTCCCCTGCTTCGACAGAAAATTTACCATCCGGATTAGTTATAGTACCCTGGGAGGTTCCTTTAATGATTACGGTAACTCCCGGAAGGGGTTCATTATTCGTACCAACTACCGTACCGGTAATTGACTTTTGCTGTGCAAAGCATACTCCTTCTATAAAAAGAAAAAGCAGAAATGCATTCAGCAAATGCTTCAAGTAAAGCTTTTTTTTCATAAATAATTGGTTTAGTTATTTTTTAATTGGATAAAGTGCGCATATTAAAATGTCAAAGTACGCAAATTTTAACGGGTTAAATCTGGAAAAAAGTTCGACTTATACACGACAAACTGTTTTTTTTACAAATTTATACATATATTTTTTTTAATGAACTAATCTTATATATAATATAAGTAGTCCTGTTAATATAAGAAAAAGTTTTGATTTATTTATAATATGGTTAATTGAGAATTATTTGCAGATATATTGTGAGTGAGATTTTAAGCCAAAGGCTTCACGTATTTAAGGCCTTCTGCTAATATTGTATTTTTATTCAGAAAAAATATAAATTTGTAAAAAGTATTCATTTTTTTATTTTTCGGAGATAACCGGCATTTTTACTCTAACACGGACTTAGTATATGTGATTTACTTTAAATCCGGCATAAAAGACCATTACATTCGCCTATAAAAAATGTTGAGAGCTTTATTTCTTATATCAGTTTTTCTCGCTTCAAATATATTTGCGGATACGCAACTCCAATTTGAACATTTTACTATTGAAAACGGGTTGTCTAATAACTCTGTAAGAACAATTATACAGGACAAAAAAGGGTTTCTGTGGTTTGCAACTTTAAATGGCTTAAACAGGTACGACGGTAAAAATATCAGGGTTTTCACATCAGAACCGGGTAATTTAAAAAGTCTTTCAAACAATCGGGTCCATTCATTAGTAGAAGATTCTTACGAATATTTATGGCTTTTTACCTTTGATGACGAGATTCACCGCTTCGATCCGAAAACGGAAGAATTCCTTAATATTAATCGGATAATTGAAAAACAATTTGGTAAGGGGGCTGTTGGTAACACCTTTGTAGAGACTTCACCTGGCGTTATGTGGATAATGCTCACCCAGGGCGGACTGGTAAGATTTATTGGGTCTGAAAATCCTAAAGAATATAAAATTGATTATTTTGATACATCCAGTCTTTTGCCGGGTAATATTGTAAATTTTATTCATAAGGATAAGACCGGATTGATTTGGCTGGGTACTAACGGGGGTTTAGTTACTCTGGTGTCGGACACTTTTGATATAGGATCACTGGTTTGCAAAAGATACTTTGATAAAAGCAACGTGTCTAATTTCACAACTGTTTGTGAAAACGGTGACATACTGTGGTTTGGAACAGATGATAACGGATTGCTGTTCTATTCTTTTTTGGATAATACTTTAGAGAAATGGGACAGGGGACTTATTAAGGTATTTCCTGTTACTGATATCGCCAGGGGGAAAAGTAACGATATACTTGTAACAACCAGGGACAATGGTATTTTTTACCTTCCTGACAACGGAAAAGATATTCACCATTATCAGAGAGGGCAAACGGTGTCAGACGGACTTAAAGATGATTTATACTTTGATATATATGCAGATAATACGGGAAAATTCTGGCTAACCAGCCCAAGAAGAGGAATAACACTTTTCGATCCTAATGACCGAAAATTTACTTTTTACGATTTAAATTCCAAGTGGCGTGAATCATTAGGTGATGCGGAGAAACATATTTTCTTTGAAGATAGCAACGGTGAGTTCTGGCTGGGATTGTACGGAGGGGGGATATGTCATTTTAACAGGCGTACCAGGCAGTTTGAACAATATTTTTATATTCCGTCCAATCCAAACAGCATATCATCTAATCTTGTTCTGTCAATTTTTGAAGACAGCTCAAAAAATTTATGGATAGGTACTTTTCAGGGAGGACTTAATAAACTTGAACTTCTTCATTATGATTTCAGGTTTATTCAACCGGTCCGGAATGCATCTTTCAAAATTGAAAATGAAGTCAGAAGAATTATAGAAGACAGGTTTGGGCGATTATGGGTAGGTACCAAGGGAGGACATGTATATTGCTACAACCAGCAAAAGGATATTTGTTTTAAAATACCTGAAGATTTAAATAACGGAAGTAATTACATCATGAGCAGTGTGCATGCGCTGCTTGAAGACAGAAACGGTAATTTATGGATTGGGACAAAGGGTGAAGGATTGTACCGGATAAACAGATTGTTTACATCCGGACAGTTAAAGAACAAGTACTTTAAAATTGACCATTACCTCGAAAATCAGCTTAGTCAGGGCTTCGAACACCCAGGTATAAGTAATAATGCTGTTTTTGATCTTTTTCAGGACCACAGGGGACAAATATGGGTGGGAACCTATAACGGAGGACTTAATCTTATTGAAAATCCTTCAGATAAAATTATTTTCAAATATTACCGGAATGATCCCGGTAATGAATCTAGCATTTGTGATGACCGCATAAGATGTTTTCTCCAGGACTCGGAAAAGAATCTTTGGATTGGAACATCGAATGGTCTGAGTTTATTGAAATATGAATATTTAAATGTAACGGAAAAGAAGTTTATCAATATCACAAGGGATCCTTCTGATAAATCTTCATTATCTAATAACGATATTTTGTGTTTGCATGAAGATAAACAGGGTAATATATGGGTAGCTACTTACGGGGGAGGCCTGAATCTGTTACATAAAGATAGTGAAACAGGGAAATACTGGTTTGAACATTATTTTAAAAAACATGGCCTGTCAAGTGATGTTATTTTCAGTATTCTGGAAGATCGGAATAATAATTTATGGCTTGGAACAGATAATGGATTATGCAAGTTTTCATCTTTCGGAAAACAAATCGAGAAGTTTATTGATAAGGAGGGCCTGGGTGATAATTTTTTCTCCGAGGGGGTTTGTATTGTAGCAACAAACAGCGAATTTATTTTCGGGCAGAAAAGCGGATTTATTTGCTTTTTCCCGGATAGCATTAAGAAAGATAAAAGGTCATATCCTATTGTTTTAACCGGACTGATTATATTTGATGAGCCTGTTGTACCTGGCAGCGAGAACTCGCCTTTAAAGAAATCAATTGAAACAACAGAAGCAATCAGACTAAAATATAATCAAAACTTTATAGGTATTGAATTTGCAGTTCTTGACTTTAAGAATCCTGAAAAAATTCAATATGCCTTTATTCTTGAAAATTTTGAAGAAAAATGGAATTATGTTATTAACCAGAATAAAGCTGTTTACAGGGGATTAAGTCCGGGTGAATATATTTTCAAGGTAAGGGGAACTAACAGCGACGGATTATGGATGACAGAACCTGCTGTTTTACAGATTACTATTCTTCCGCCCGTCTGGAGAACAAAAGCAGCATTTTTAATTTATCTTGGTTTGGTTTTATTCCTTATATGGCTGATAAGATATACTGTCCTGCGGCAAATTAAAATGAAACATGAAATAATACTTGAAAAAAGGCTCACTGAAGATAAGCTGACATTCTTTACAAATATATCGCACGAGTTCAAAACACCATTGACCCTGATTAACGGTTTAACAGAAGATTTGTTGACCAATACTGATTATCCCCCTGATTTACGGAATGATGTGAACCTGATTAAGAAGAATTCCACAAAGCTACTGATGCTTATAGAACAGTTACTTGATTTCAGAAGAATTCAGAAAGGTAAAATGGATCTTAAAACAGAACCTGTAGAACTTGTTACTTTCTTTAAAGATATATATTTTACTTTTTTACCTATGACTGATAAAAAGAATATTGAATTTGTCTTTAAATCTAATTTTAAGAAGTATACAGGCTGGATTGATCCGAAACATATAGAAAAAGTTATAATTAATTTATTGTCCAATGCCATAAAGCATACTCCTGAAAAAAAGAAAATAATATTTGATCTTCATATTTTTCATGATAATAAAGAGATAGAATTAAGAGTCATAGATCAGGGCCAAGGTATTAGTCAGGAAAATCTCGCAAGGATATTTGACAGGTTTGCGTTTATAAAAAATGATGTATATGGTAAGTATAGCGGTTCCGGAATAGGATTATCCCTTTCACGGGATCTTGTAAAACTCCATAAAGGAGAGATCACTGTTGAAAGTGCTATGAATAAAGGTAGTACTTTTATAGTCAGACTTCCTGTTGGAGAATTTACATATTCTGATGAAGAAAAGGTGATTTCTGATCATGTTCCTGAAATAACAGATGTAATACTGGATGTAGAAGATGAAATTGAGTTAAGTGAAACAGACAGTAGCCGGAAGCTTACTTCTTCAGCGGTGAAAAATCAGATTTTAGTGATTGAAGATAATGATGACCTGATAAATTACCTTACAGAAAAACTTAAAAAATATTTTATTGTTGCTGTTGCCGGGGATGGGGAGAAAGGTCTGGAAATAGCGAACAGAATTATGCCTGACCTCATTATTTGTGATATAATGATGCCAAAAATGGACGGACTGGAAGTAACCAGACAACTAAAAAATAATTTTACTACTTCACATATACCAATTATTATTTTAACAGCAAAATCAACAACGGATCAAAAAATAGACGGGATTGAAACAGGTGCTGACGACTACATAACCAAGCCATTTAATATGAGATACCTGCTTAAAAGGATAAATAATATTATAAACCAGCGGAAGAAACTAAAAGAGAAATTCAGTCAGGACCCCGGTATCAAACCTGAAAAATTAAGCAGTTCATCGGCTGATCAAAAATTTCTTACCAATGTAATCAGTCTTGTTGAAACCAACCTCCGCAATCCCGATTTCTCGATTGACGATATGGTTGTAGAATTGGGACATAGCCGGACTGTTTTTTATAAAAAAATGAAGGGAATAACAGGTTATGCGCCCAAAGAATTTACCAGGCTCATAAGAATGAAGAAAGCTGCCGTTCTTCTCCGCGAAACTGACATTACAGCAACCCAGGTGAGCTACGAGATTGGTTATAATGATCCTGATTATTTCAGCAAGAGTTTTAAGAATTTCTTTGGAGAACCTCCATCCGAATACCAGAAAAAATTCAAAAAATATCCTGTTAATTGATAAAAAGCATCTTTTTGATCATATGTGAATCCGTATCTGTATGAATCCTGTATAAATATACACCGCCGGGAGCCCTTTCCCCGTTATTGTCCATAGCGTTCCATGTAACCTCATGTATACCGGGATCATATGGTACATTACTAAACAGTGTCTTTACCGGTTGTCCTAATATGTTATAAATAGTTAAAGAAATTCTGCATTGTTCTTTCACATTAAACACAATCCGTGTACTATTGGAAAACGGATTGGGGATATTCTGGAATAATTCGATTTCTCCGGGTGTTGATTTATAGTATTTTTCCGGAATATCACTAAATGATCCGAACTTAATGGTTATTTCATCCAGATTACCAAAATCAGATCCAGTGGATTCAAACCGAACAGTATTGTCAAATCCATTATTCAGGGTAACTATTGTACTGTCTGTTGAGTAATTTGTCCACTCACCTGTGCTTTTCATCGTTAAGCTCCGGGTTACGCCATTAACTGTCAAAGCACCTGTCCGGTCAGCAACACCTAAAGCATACCTGAAGACCAGTGTTTTTGGACCGCCTGCGAGGCCTCCAAGATTAGTAAATTCTACTGAAGTGCCACTTGATTCAAAATTAATAAATCCTGTACCATGGAAACCTAAATGATTACTATCGAGGTAATATACTCCTCCAATAACGGCATCTTCTGCCTGGATAGTATATGACAGGCCTGGGGCAGCAATAACCTCTTCAGAATAGAACGATTCAACAGAATTTGTATCAACAGATGTTACTACATAGTAATATATCTTCGTTGGGGATAAGGGAGTATCCAGATAACTTGTATCAGTTATTAATTCCCCGTTCAATAATGTATACCCACTACCTGCAGTTTGTGAGCGATAAATATTATAACCTGAAATACTGTCATTAACTGTATTCCAGAGTAACTTGGCTGAGTTTATATCTGTTCTGGCATATAAATCAGCCGGCACATCAGGACGAATTGTCGGTATTGCCTTTATTTTTTCGGAAAAGCGGGACTCGTTATCAAATGTATCCACAGCAACAATTGCATAGTAATAAGTAGTGTCGTTCATCACCTCAGTATCGACATAGTATGTATCGACAATTAGGTCAGCAGTCAATGCATCAAAGGGTCCGCTTAGGGATCTTGATCGGTAAACCCTGTAGCCAGCAAGGTCTTCTTCGAAGTTTTCATTCCAGTGCAGTTCTACGGTATCACTCCAGGCTATTGCCATTACATTTAAAGGTGATCCCGGGGGCCTCAGGCTGTCAGCAAGAAACATATCAGCCCCAAGGTAAAAGCCTGTATGCGGTGGCTGATTATAAGCTACATTTTGCCATGCAATACCTAACCTGTAAACATGGTCGTGCATAAGTGTTTTTATGCGATAATTTGTTATCGCATTGGTTGTATAAATCCGCAGTGCATTATTTTCGTTTGTCCGCCAGATAACTTCCTCCCTCCAGTCACCCAGAATATCAGCCTGTAAGCAAGGATTGGATTTTGTCCCGTTATTTGAGGAACAACCACTCGCTGTTAATAATATCCCGGCACCATATTTATCTATATGGTTGGCATCCAGCAGTTCCCTGGTCAGATCACCGTCCCACCACACAACATGATTTGTTGATGAGGGATTACCACCTACTCTTATATTTCTTGCACTGCGCAGACCGTCTGTTCCTCCCCAGCACTCCATTCCGAAATGTGAGGCCACAAGATCAGCCGATACCCCTCTTCCTACATCTGCGGGTCCTGTTCCCCATAAAATCTCGCCATTTTCGGCTCTGCGTAATGCCGAGCCTATTTGTGCGTTTTCATGTATGGTCCAAACCTCAAGTCCGGGTATGTCAGGATCTATATCGGCAAGATGCATCGCATCCCCATGTCCTAATCCTGAACTGTACAATCCTTCACCATTGTCGTCAATAGTGCAGGAACCGTATACAATCTCATCTTTACCGTCACCGTCAACATCACCTACGCTAAGGTTGTGGTTTCCCTGACCGGCATAACTTGCATAACCCACATTACTGTCAAATGTCCAGCGGTGTGTTAGTGTTCCTTCTCTCCAGTCCCATGCTGCCAGTACAGTCCTTGTATAATAGCCGCGGCACATTACCACACTTGGTTTTTCACCATCAAGGTATGCTATACATGCCAGGAACCTGTCAACGCGGTTTCCATAACCATCACCCCAGGAAGAAACGTTACCACGCGGAGGTATATAATCTGTTGTAGCAAGTTCATTACCGGTTTCACCATCAAATATTGTAAAATATTCAGGGCCGGTTAGAATATAACCCGAAGAGTTCCGGTAGTCAGCTTCATGATCTGCTCCGGATGCAGGTCCGAGTGCCAAATAGCTGCCTGTAGCATCCCTGGTACCGGGAGCTGTTTTACATGCAAGCTCAGCCTTTCCGTCACCGTCCAGATCATAAACCATAAACTGGGTATAATGGGCACCTGCACGTATGTTTATTCCGAGGTCTATTCTCCATAAATGAGTGCCATCTATTTCATAAGCATCAAGAATTACATTGCCGGTATAACCGCTCTGTGAATTGTCCTTCGAATTGGAGGGGTCCCATTTGAGTATAATCTCATACTCTCCATCACCGTCCAGATCTCCGACACTGGCGTCATTCGGACTATAGGAGTATGAGCCGCTAGGTGTCGTACCTCCTGCTGGCCGTTGCAGAGGAACAGTAATGTACCTCGTACTCCACACAGATACAGTATCTGAAGCCTCCTGCTCAATCCCTCCGAGTACAGGTTTAACGTGATAAAGATCGCTTACACTTCCTCCATAGTCAATAAAATTCGTGGAATTGCTAATAAGAGAGTCATTTACTTTAACAGATCCCCGATATACATTAAATGAAATAGTATCGGGATCAGTAGCTAACAAACGCCAGCTAACAAACACACTTGTGTCACTTTTACGTACAGCCACCACACCCCTTTTAAGGTATTCGATCTGGTACTGTCCAGATGCTGCATTGAAAACAAAAAACAATAATATATTAAGAAAAATTATTGCTATTCTTCCCCTCTCAATTCTTTGCAACCATGAAATTGTGCAATTTTGGGTGACTTTATGAGTGTTTTTAGGAAAATTGAATTTACCTGGCATCATATTAACAACTGTTTTCATTTTATTTTCAATTTTGGAAGATTACTTTATAAAATTACTTATTTGTGATGATTTTTGCTGACAGACTATACTAATTCCAATTATGAATACCTCAACCTTATGACGAGACTGTTGAAAAAAAAAGGGGAAGTAAGCAACTACCTCCCCCTTCTTTAAAGTTACTATTATTTTATTCTATTATTAGCTGCTCAGAATATACTTCTCCGTCAGTATATAATTTAATTATGTATACACCGGATTTCAGATTTGAAGTATTTAGTTTAACATAGTTAGCTTTTACAGTAACATTCATTACAGATTGACCAACCAGGTCAAACACTTCTATTCGTTCTATTAGGTCAGCATTTTCAATCACTAAAAGATCAGAAGCCGGAACAGGATATATGCGATATGTAACTGTTGTTTCTTCTATACCTGTAACTATCACATCAATAGTACCCGGCCCAGATTCATTATCTGAGGGGTCAACAGCTGTTATACCAACGGTATAAGTACCAGCAGGTACACCTGTTACTGTTATTGTACCTCCATTGTCTGCTTCTTTTGCCATGACAGTTCCCATCAGAACATCGGCCACGTAAATATTATATTCATCGACAATGATGTTATCACTTGAAGGATCCCAGGTTAATGTAACAGTCATTCCTGAAACCTCTGCGACAAGATTTGAAGGTACAGCTGGTGCTTCTTCATCCAGTATCTGGGTTACTGTTCCATCTGCATTAAACTGCAGGGTTCCCCACAAGCCTGCATCGGTATATATCAAATCACGATCAGCACTCCAGCCAAGCTCGTCACGTGTACTAGGATTATTATCATTATCACTTGCATCAATGTCAAAACCTATTTCAGTACCTTCTGCTGCATCAAATTGGGGATAACCAGCAGCCAGTGAATCAAAGTCAAACATCATCTCGAATATATAGCCGGTACCTGATTGAGTTTGTGCATAAGTAATTCCATTAACAACTGTATTCGGAACTGTAGTACCAAATAAATTCGATTCATAGCCGACATCGGCTGTAGTAGGCTGAAGTCTCAATTGCATATCGTTGTCGTCCATCTGAGTCCATGGTCTGCCTGACCAGCCTTTATCTCTCGGCCACTTTTCGATTTTAGAGTTATTCATGTCAAAATATACCTCGAGATTATCATCTTCATAGATGTTGGCATGTCCGAGGAAAATAACATCGTCAGTAACATCTATTAACAGGTATAATGCAGATTCAGACCATAACATTTTGAAATACAGACTGTAGTCATTCTCATCGACTATGTTGGTGTCACTAATAGGATTAAGCTGTTTCTCAACTGGCATTGCAGCAACCCAATCCCATTCGGCTTCTCCAATAACACCATCAATGACAATAGAAATCTGCAATGTAACATTATATACTTTTGAAGTATATGTGTCCTCAGCAGTTACAGTAACTGCAGCAGTTGCTGTTCCGCTTCTTACATCGACATATCCTGTACCTGTAACAGTATCTGCATTTGCATCGGTTGCTGCAGCAGTAATAAGTACTGAATCTGTTCCCTGCGGAACCATAACCTTATATTCAGTAACAGCCGGATCAAAGGCTGGCGTCATTGTACCAACATCTACAGTAAGAGATGCCAGTGTTGCATCATCTGCCGGATAATCAGTACAAACCGTATAAGGTTCAGTTATTAACCTGTAAATTTCAGCTAATAAAACAGTCTTGGCATTATCAGTTAATGGAAGGAAATTAAGCCATTCCCCCCCCACATGGTCATTCCCAAAGGCGAACAGTACTCTTGGAGCAGCAGCTTTTTCAGTTTCAGCACCAGCACCATCATAGAATTCAACGCAGGGATCAATCCTGGCAAATATTACTGCATTGCCGGAATCGGCCATGATAGTCCAATTGTTATCGGCCCAGGATGCAGAATCAAATACTATAAATGATTCGGGCTGAGTAGTCCATTCCATCATACTGTCTGCCAGATTAATATCAGCATCTGCAAATACAGGATCACTGGGATATTCTAATTTTATATAGACTGTATCACCAAGTTGATCAGCAACTTCCCAACGACCACAGTTACCACTATTGAACCAGTTTATCCTGGAGTTTCTGGCAGCCCATGCAGTAGTCATCATTAAAGGAATTTCTACTTTCTTGTTCCATGCATATTTATCGACGCCATCGAAATCAGTGCTATACGAACTTCTCCCAATAATTACAAGGTCATGGGCGTTGATCATTTCAAATGTTTCGTCAGGTTCTGACAGAAGCGTTCCATAACTTATTGTGGTAACCTTGAAACCTTCATCTTCAAGAAATTCAATATATGAAGAATCCCTTTCATCAGGTGTATTAAATGCAATTCTATAGTCTGAAGGCCCAAAAATAGGTTCCTGAATCGGAATTCCCATCATTCTGCATACCTCTGCCAGAAAAACAGCCTTTGCATCTTTGGTCAGTTTGAAGAAGTCTGGATTATCAACTTTACCATCATCATTACCATAACCAAAATATGTTCTTGGGCCGGCGGCAGAATCTCCAGCGTCCGGGTAAAATGGAACATTGGTAGTAAACCTGGCAATCAGAATAGTACTATCATTATAGGTAGCTACAATTTCTGCATTGGTTTCGGTTGTTGTCGGACGAAGCCTAATAAAATCATGTTGTGGAAAACTGTAGCCCATTGTAGAATTTGGAGCTATTGTTGCATTTGCAAATATGGGATCCGTTGGATCTGCAATCTTTGCATAAGCAACAGGTGGTCCTGCATTTGCATGATAGGCATCAGTACTGGGAAACCAGTTCAATCTGCTACTTCTGGCTTTCCATTGACAAATTAACATTAGCGGAGCTGTAATTGCGTTCCAGACACCTTTTTCATTTTGGAAACTAGTGCTAGGTCCGCTACGTCCAATTATTACAAGGTCAGCAGCATTCAGCTTGTCTATAGTATCCTGTCCTGCTAATGTTATATCATCGCCAGGCCAGAATTTCTCTACATTAAAGCCTTGCCTTTCAAGGAATTCAATGTTTTCTGCTTCTCTTTCCGCATTTGCAATAAAGATGATACTCTGAGCAATAGTTTGCGTTGCTGAAAACATGAAGCAGAGCAAAAGTGAGATTAATAAATTAGTAGTTTTAATTTTCATAACTTTTTAAATTTATGGTTTAAACTCAATTAAAATTTTAAGTTAGTAATAAAATTGGTTTTAAAGATACTAAATTATTTGAATTGTATCATACCATATCTGGAAAAATGTTCATGTTTGACATGATAAACTGTTTTTTTTTATAAAAATCGTACTTCCGAAAACAATTTTACATGATTTTATGTTATCAGGAGTTTGTCTTTCATATTATATTTGATTTCCTTTTCACACATGCAATAATCTTTTTATGATAATAAATTAATTGCTATTTTTTGAATTAATACATTTTTGGCAGAACGGTTTTATTTTGAGTAATGATAAAAGTAAAAGAAATTACGGAATAACAAAAAAATTATAACCAGATTTTATAAAAGTAAAAGAAATTACGGAATAACAAAAAAATTATAACCAGATTTTAATATTATAGTAAATATAATGAATTTAAAATGAAAGGACTAAAAATGGGTAAAAAGTTATTTATTTTTATTTTTTTCTATGGTTTAACATCATCTGTTTATAGTGAAGTAAGTTTTACCGGTGAATCGGGGCCTCCTGTTGCAAAGATGGTTTTATGGTACAGGCAGCCTGCAACTGACTGGGAATCCCAGGCCCTTCCCATAGGTAACGGAAGACTTGGTGCTATGTTTTTCGGAGGTGTAGCACAAGAGCATATTCAGTTTAATGATATTACACTGTGGACAGGTAATGAAACTTCGCGGGGATCATATCAGAATTTCGGTGACATATATTTTGATTTTGCAGGCCTTACTTCTGTCTCTGATTACCACAGGGAATTAGATATTGAAGAGGCTATTGCGCGTGTAAGATATACTGTCGGGAGTGTAGAGTACTACCGTGAATATTTCAGCAGTTATCCTGATAATGTACTGGTTATGCACTTTTCCAGCAGCCAGACCGGTCAGTTAAGTTTTAATGTCCGGATGGAAGATGCACATTCAGGGACAATGTCTGTTTCCGGCAGCCGCGTTGCAATATCCGGAAAGTTAACCCTGTTATCTTATGAAGCCCAGTTGATAGTATTAAACGAAGGCGGTACAATAACTCCTTCTCCAGAAAGGATTGACATTACTGATGCTGACAAGGTAACCATTATTCTGGCAGGCGGCACTGATTATGATCCTGCTGCTTCAGATTACTTAAGCGATGATAACCTGCATGACAGGATAACCAGCCAGATTGATAATGCCTCGGCAAAAACTTACAGCCAGATTAAAGCCGATCATATAAATGATTACAAGTCACTTTTTAACAGGCTAACATTAAACCTGTATGAAGAAAAACCTGAATTGCCAACAGATCAGTTGTTAGCTAATTATAAAAACGGAGAATATGATCCTGCACTGGAGGTACTTTACTTCCAGTATGGCAGGTACCTCATGCTTGGCTGTTCCCGTAAGGGCGTAGCACTACCTTCAAACCTTCAGGGTTTGTGGAATCACAGCAATTCTCCTCCCTGGCAGAGTGATATTCATTCCAATATAAATGTGCAGATGAACTATTGGCCTGCTGAGATAACTAATCTTTCAGAATGTCATCTTTCCTATACAGATTACATTTATAACGAGGCTATTATTCATAAATCATGGAAAGATATGGCATCTTCACAGGGTTGCAGGGGGTGGACAATGAAAACACAGAATAATATTTTTGCTTATTCTGACTGGAACTGGAACAGACCGGCAAATGCATGGTATTGTATGCACCTCTGGCAACACTATACCTATACACTTGACAGTATGTACCTGTTAAATAAGGCCTATCCTGCAATGAAAAGTGCCTGCGAATTCTGGATTGACAGATTAATAACCGATACAGACAGTAAGCTGATAGCCCCTGATGAATGGTCCCCTGAACAGGGTCCCTGGGAAAATGGTGTTTCTTATGCCCAGCAGCTTATATGGGATTTATTTACAAATATGGTTAAAGCATGTGATATATTAAATATTGACTCCGGTTTCAGGGATACTTTACAAAACAAACTTAATCAGCTTGATGACGGGGTAAGGATTGGCAGCTGGGGACAAATACGCGAATGGAAATACACAAATGATGATTCGGATAATACTCACCGGCATATCTCTCATCTTATGGGATTGTATCCGGGCAGGCAAATATCTCCTTTTATTGACAAGACTTATTCTGATGCTGCAAAAATATCGTTAAATGCCCGCGGAGATGAATCTACGGGCTGGGCAACTGCTCACAGGATAAATTGCTGGGCGAGACTCCTGGACGGAGACCGGGCACTTTCAATTTTCAGAAAGTACCTGCTGGGAGGGATGACTTTAAATAACCTGTTTGATACTCATCCGCCTTTTCAGATTGACGGTAATTTTGGGGGGACGGCAGGTGTTGCAGAGATGTTATTGCAAAGCCATCTCGGATTTATTCATATTCTGCCGGCACTTCCCTCTGCCTGGTTAAACGGAAGTGTCAAGGGCCTGAGAGCAACGGGCAATTTTATTGTTGACATTGACTGGCAAAATGGCAGGGCCGCAAACATTAAAATAACTTCCGGCTCAGGCGGATTATGCAGGTTATATTATCCTCTTGTTAAGGATGCAATATTAAAAGATAATGAGGGAAAGTTAGTAATATTCGAAGTAAATGACGAGAATGAGATTGAGTTTAATACTGAGGAAAACATTACTTACACAATCTCTTTAATGAAAAAAACCAGTGCAAATTATCTAATAAAACCTCTTCATTCTTTGCTATGTCTTGATACAACAGGAGGTATAACACAACAAAACTGTGATACATCCGCCACTCAGGTATGGAAGTTTAATATGCATGGCGATACTTGCGATATATATTCAAATGCTGCCAACAAGTATTATAGTTACTCCGAAACCACTAATGGTTCTGATATTATATTAACCAATAGTGCAACAAAACGCCAATTTATTTTAAAAGAGGCAGGGAACGGGGTTTTCTATATAGCATCAAAAGAAGATACCAGCCTTGTTCTTCAGGTAGAAGGAGCGTCTTTGGCAACCGGCGATAGCTTGCAGCTTGCTTCAGCGAACGGCATGGACAATCAGAAGTTTGTGCTTGTATTTATGGGAGAAAAAGCTGACTGTAATGTTGACTGGGAGGGTACTGCCTATTTTGATGATTGTATGACCTGTGTAAAGGGAAATACAGGCAGAGAACCCTGTTCTGAAGCACTACCTGATGATTATTATGCTATTAAACCGGTTCATTCAATGTTATGTATTGAACCTGGTGATACGATTAAACAACAAACATGTGACGATAGTGATACACAAGTATGGCAGGTTAAAAATAATGGTAACTATTATGAAATATATTCTATTGGTTTGAAGAATAATCTCGGTTATTCAGGGGATTCACTTTTTTTTACTGATAACATCCTGGATCTTCAGTTTCGATTTGAAGATGCCGGTGATGGGACCTATCATATTACTTCAATATATGAACCTGATTTACTATTAGATATAGAAGAGTCCTCAACAGAACCAGGGAAAAAACTGGTATTCAGAACCCGGGATACTATTGAAAGCCAGAATTTTTTATTTGAAGTAACTGTTTTATTAAATATTAATGCTCAAGATGAGCAAAATAGTACTTTAATTTTTCCAAATCCGGTTGATGATTATTTATATATTAAATTGCCCGGGAAAGGAAGTAGTAATGCCAAAATCGAATTATTTAATAACCTTGGTGAATTTATTTCGGAGAGCAGTATACTCGGTTCATTGGGATTTATTGATGTAAGCAACCTGCTGACCGGAATATATTTTATAAAGATTTATAATGATAAACAAATATTTACCAGTAAGGTAATTATGAGATAGTATTTTTTTCGGTCCCTGCATCAGATATAATTAAAAAGGCTTTTACGGTGCTGTAAACCGTAAAAGCCTTTAATCGACTCAAATAAGTATTCTACTCTAAATCGGCCTATTGATTAACCAATTTGGAGACAGAATCCCCTGCCTTTATAATATAAATACCTCTGTCAGCCTGGATATAAATTTCTTCGCCGGAGGCATTAGCCTGATAGATAAATTTGCCAAGTATATCGAATACTTCAACCTGTTCACCTTTTATGGCACCTTTGATAATAATAAATCCGTTCTGTGAATATATATTAATATTATTGACCGAATTTTGCTTAATCCAGGAAGGAGGTACTGCATAACCAGTTTTTTCAAAGAAATAGGAGTAGCCTTTATTCGGATCTATATAAGAATCAGGTTCTGTTGTTAGTCCGGCTATAAGAGCAATATTTTTTACTCCCACATCTTTAACATTTGCCCAGCAGTTAAAGCTGAATGCGCTGTCATAATAGTTTACTATGCTCGTCACGCGGTAAAATATAGAATCTTCATTTTCCCCTATATAAGTGGGCTGCCATATCTGTGTTTCATCTTCAGGATCGTATAATCTCTGGGCGGCTCCATACCATGAACCACGCCAGACAAAACTCTGTCCTTCCGGATCAGGATTGGTACCCCTCCAGGTAGTCCATCCCAATGCCATACCGGAGTGGCTGTTTATGAACCTGTAGGTGGAATCAGTTACGTTTCTTATCTCCCATAGCTGAAAGCCACCTTCAAGTATCTGTTGCTGCAGCTGTGCACCGTCAATGGTTATATCATCCCCTGCAATACCAAGGAAATTTAAGCTCCAGTGACAACCAATACGATAATAATATGATTTATCCAGATCCTGTATCTGGGCACTGGCATTATTTGTGCCCATTAAAATAAGGATTACTGTGAGCAGCCTGAAAATATTAAGTAAATGTTTTTTCATAGCAGTATTTTTTGGGTTATTATCTGATACTAAATTTACTAATATCGTATTGTTTGTATCTGGGAAATTGTCCTTAATTAACATGACAAATTGATTTTTTTTAAACCCTAATTTTATATAAGAATCCAGCTGATTATTAAGTAATTAAATCCGGTTAATCCGCTTTATATCTGAATCACATATTGCAGTTTTTAAAATATGACAGGTTTCAGGACCTCAATTTCTGACAGAAGTTATCAGGTTTATTTTTCCAGATCATTTACTAATCCAAAATAAAAATATAAGGTTCTTTCAAAAGTATTATTCACATCGTTTGTCTGGCTTTCCGGCCCCATGGTTGCGGGACGAGCGTTGATTCTGGTACTCATCTTGCTGCCAATGGGAGGAATTCTGTCAAGGAAAGAAATATCGCCAGGAGGTAAAGAGGGATGAGGTTCAATTCCCGGTAGACCATAAAATTCAAATAGCCTTACAAATAAATCACTTTCCCCGGAGGCAACCAGGAACTTACCCTCAACGGTATTGAATTCCATCCAGCTAATATCAGAAAAATAACCTTTAAATTCAGGATATATCCATGGTGAATAGCCTGTAGTAGTATTATTGTAGGCATTTTCCCAGACATTGAATGATACTCCTTTCATCCTGTTTTTCCAAACCCTGTAAGGTCCGTTTCCGAGCCACTTAACACTTAGCATGTGATCTTCAGGAAAATTAAAACTAATACCGGTAAAGTCGAATTTGCCGTTGAGTTCATATTTATAATTCAGTTCAAGCAATCCGTTTTTATGCATTTTCCATCGTGCATATTTCATGTCACCGTCATAGTTGAATTCGATAACATAGGTGTTTTCATCTTCAAATCGGGTAAATCCTGAACATGCTGCCTCCCCGCTGCATAGAACAGGACCTCCATTGAAATTTAGCCTGCCTGATTTTAAATTTCTGACCCGGCTGATCTGACCTGTTTTTGTATCAAAGACAACAGAAATATTTCCGGATGCAACAGTAAGAGTGCTATCGCTTTCTGAAACCTCTAAACTATCACCGGTATCCATAAACATCCATCCCCGGAACAAGTCTTCATTGCTTCTGATCTTCCATGTATGGCTGAAGACTTCATTATTAAAAGGGTCATAAACAGTGAGTTGTAATGCATTAGATTTATCCCAGTCAGCTGGCAAGACAAGCTTCAGTGCACCTTTTTCCCCTGGTTTTAAATCAATACCGGGTATCCTGCCCTGGTCCGTTATTTTATTTCCCGGTACAGGATCCAGGGGCGTCATAAAGTCAACGAGCTTCCATTCAAATGTACACTTACTGATATTTGTAAAATCAAACCTGTTTTCTATCTCTATATCACCATTAAATGAGTCAGTTAGCTGTTCCGGTGAAATATAAACAGGTGTAAAGATTTCTTTAATTGCATAAAAACTGCCTTCTTTTTCACGATGCGGACCCAAAACGCCATCAGGGGCATTAACCCCGTTAACATCAATTATTCCTCCAAGGTCTGTTCTCACAACACCTTCGTCAAGCAAAGCCCAAAGGTAACCGCCCCCTGATTTCGGTGAAGTTCTCATAAGTTCCCAGTAATCTGATAGTCCGGCTCCCCCTCCGCCATCATTCTGGCAGTGCAGGAATTCTGTTGTCATATAGATCAGTGAGTCCTCCAGAATACTTTTGATACTTTTATAACTTTCATAATGGTTTGTTACAATACCATTAAATGCATTACCCGGTCTGTGATGAGCATGTATAACAGTACGCTTTGAAGGATCGTATTTCAGATAGTCATCGTCCAGTTCCCTGTTAGTCCCTCCTTCATTGCCGTTACTCCAGAATATTATTGAAGGGTGGTTTACGTCCCGGATAACCATTTCTCTTACAAGTTTTTCCCCTGCCTCAGTATCATAGGCATTATGCCAGCCTGCCAGTTCGTCTATAACATAGAGCCCCAGTGAATCACAAATTTCAAGAAAGGACTTATCCGGAGGATAATGTGAACATCTGACAGAATTCATGTTCATCTCTTTCATTAGCTTTACATCCATCAGATCAATTTCTCTGTTTAATGAGCGGCCTGTTTCAGGCCAGAAAGCATGACGGTTGATTCCTTTCATTCTTATTTTTTTACCATTGATATAAATGCCGTCTCCATGTCTTACCTCTACTGTGCGAAACCCGAATTTTTCAGTAGTCTTATATAATATTCTTACATTGTCTTTCAACAGGACAACAACTTTGTATAAAACCGGAGTTTCTGATGACCACAGGACAGGATTTGGGATTTTATATTTTAAAGTAGCAAGTGAATCGGTTTTATCTGCATTGCCATAGCATGAACCAACAAGCTTTCCTTCGGGAACAAAAATTTCGACATCTATTTGTCTTTTTCCGGCAAGATTTTTCGGGAAGATATCTATGGAAAAAAAACCGTCTTCCCCGGCAACAATCGCAATTCGTTCTATATATTCTTCGGGATAAGCCTCCAGATAAACAGGACGGAAAATTCCACCGAATATCCAGTAATCTGCATAACGCTCTGCAAGATTCACCGATTTATTTGAAGACATTTTACTTACTGTTACTTCAAGCAGGTTTGGCTTCCCGAATTTTAATTTATCAGTGATGTCATATTTAAATCTGTAGAAAGAGCCCTGGTGCATTTCTCCGGCAGATATACCGTTAATTTTAACCTCGGTATCTGTCATCGAACCCTCAAAAAACAGATATATAACTTTGTTATTCCAGGATTCGGGAACAGTAAATTCGTGCCTGTATAAACCCTTTTCATCTGCGTATTTATATTGTTTTCCATATGTATGGTAGTCACGTCCGTAATTGTAAGTTCCAAATCCTTGCTGCTCCCAGCAGGAAGGGACTTCAATCTTTGTCCACTTACCACTGTTACGACCTTTTGTACAGTAAAAATCCCAGGTTTCTGTATGTATATTGTCTGTACCTGAAAGGTATTTAATTTGTTTGCTGTTGCTCTGTGCAAACGGACTGAATGAAATATTTAATAGAAATAAAAGGCACAAACTAATAAAAAATTCTTCAGGTATTCTCATAGTTTTAAATTTATGGTTAACCGTTAAATTCTTTTAGGGCATCAAACATTGCCACTATGTTTTCAACCGGCGTATTTGCCTGTATATTGTGTATAGAGCTGAAAACAAATCCGCCATCCGGACTAAAAATTTTACAGCGTTCCAGGACTTCCCTGCGGACATCATCCGGCGTACCAAATGGCAGGGTTTTTTGAGTGTCTGCACCTCCGCCCCAGAAAACTATATAATCTCCGAATTCATTCTTCAGTTCTCTTGCATCCATATTTGCCGCAGAAATTTGTACCGGATTAAGAATATCAAAGCCTGAATCAATCAAGGACGGTATAAAGGATTTTATGGAACCGCAGCAATGTTTAAAAGTCTTCCAGTCTGTATTTTTATGTATCCAGTCATTTATCCTCTTATAATATGGCATCCATAAGTCCCGGAATGTTTCTACTGAACAGAAAGAAGATGTCTGGGTGCCAAAATCTGTTCCGCAAATGAAAACAACGTCAATTGTATTTCCTATAACAGAAAGCAGTTTGGCCAAATTCTGAACAGCAATATCACTTTGTATACCGAATACTTTTTTAATGTAATCCTGTCTCGTTAAAGTTGACATATACCACTCTTCAATACTGCGGATACCTTTGGGGTATTTAAGGTTCACAGCAGGTACAAGTGCAATATCACCCAGGGCTGTGCCTCCAGTATTGGCTATAAGTGCTCTCTCATTGTTCCTTACTTTTGCCATTTCTTTTTCCCAGAGCGAAATATCATTATCAGAGATAATACTAAATTCTTCGGTATTGTCTTCAGGATTTAGTTTTTCTTCGTTTATTTCTTTCTGCCTGATAATTCCATCAAAGAAGAAACCTGATTTTGGCATTTTCCCGCTTGGCGGAGCGGTGATATCACCCTGGGGGAAAATCAGATAATCACCATTTTGATCTTTAACCGTATTAAAATTGCCTGCAACGAGAACAATCTGTCCCCACGGGGTTTCCCATTCCTTCCAGTTTTCGTTTCTGAAACCAAACATCGTATAACCAATGTCTACTGATAAGGTATCGATACCAATACACTCTTTCAGATCATCATCAATAAGTCCAAGCATCTGGTAAGGTTCAATTGCCCTGACAGGCCTTTTATCAAGCCCGTAGTAATTTCTGAGATTTTCCACACAACTTATATGTATACCTGTCTGTCCGGTACCCCCAAAATCAACAGGTATTTTATCAGGGACTTTATGATTTAAAGATCGGATAACCCGTTCCTTTGATGTCATTAATGAATTTTAACTATATGAATGCGATTAATCTGAAATTGAAAATTGCACAGTGTTATTCTTTACTATTGAATAATGTAACTATTACATTTCGTCTGTTTCTCGGCCCGTCAAATTCGCAAACAAATATATTCTGCCAGGTCGATAACCCGAGTTTCCCGTCAATTATTGGGATTGTTTCGCTTGGCCCGACAATTCCTGCTTTTAAATGAGCATCGCCATTATCATCCTGATGATCATGCAACCATATTCCGTGAGGGATAAGCTTTTTCAATAAATTTATCACATCAAGCTGAACAGACTGATCCCAGTTTTCCTGGATCATTATTGCTGCAGTAGCACCCTGAACATATACATTTGCAAATCCTGTTTTTATCTGACTCTTGCTGACAATTTTTGCAACTTTATCAGTAATATCATATAAACCATCAGGTTTATCAGTACTAATTTGTATAACTTCCTGCATTTTTATATTTTTAGATCCTGTAAAAATAACAATTCGTTAAATAATATAATTATCATAATTTTATCTGGAATTAATTTCAAAATTAATCTTATTGATAAGAAAAAGAATTCATTTTATATCTAATTTTATAATTATTGATTTTAACAGATACAGGTAAAGATGAAGCACACTGAGTATCGCTGGAAATCTTATGACGGACTGGAATTATTTGGTCAGACATGGACTAGTGAGACAAAACCAAAGGCAATAATAATCCTGATACATAATCATGGGGAACATAGCGGGATTTATGAGGATTTTGCCAGAAATCTTACAGATAACAATTATAGTGTTATTAGTATGGATTTAAGAGGGCATGGCAGATCAGAAGGAAAAAGAGGTTATGCTTCTTCATACAGAAAATTAATAAAAGATTTACAGACTTTGATTGACAAATCTGAAGGTCTTTTTCCCGGATATCCTAAAATATTAATTGGTCAGGGCCTTGGAGGTAACATTGCTATATATTATTTATCAACTCATGTGACAAATATCTCAGGTCTTATCGTGATATCACCCTGGTTAGTTTTAGAGCACAGATTTCCAAAAAGCAAACTGTTTATAGGAAATATTATAAGGCATGTTATTCCCACCTGTATGTTAGAAACCGGATTTGCTGCGGAAGATAAAAGAAGGAGCCAGAAAGCAATTCAGAAATATAAGGATGATCCCTTTATGCACGATAAAGTATCCATAAGATTGTTTTATGAGATTATTTTTGCCGGACAGCGTTCATCAAGAAGTATTTATAAAATTAACATGCCGGTACTGGTAATGCATGGCACTGGCGATACAATAGCCTCATATAAAGCAAGTAGAAATTTTGTGCTGAATGCCAGTAAAAAGACTATCTTTAAAGAATGGCCTGACTATTATCATGATCTGCTAGCTGATCAAGGTTCAGATGAAGTCTTCAGATTTATAACAGGCTGGCTAAATAGTCAGCCCTGGCGATCTTAATTCCTTATATAATGAGTACTTTCAGAACCAAAATTGATATACCAAAATCAAAGTTTCAATTATCGCATAATACAAAATCAATACTTGTTGGTTCCTGCTTTGCTGATAATATTGGTTCACAGCTAAAAACCTATAAGTTTCCTGTAGAACATAATCCATTTGGAGTACTTTATAATCCGGTTTCTATAAAAAACAACCTTGAAATTCTTATAAATAAAAAACGGTTTTCTGAATCAGATTTATATTATTATAACGATCAGTGGCTAAGTTTCAATCATTATAGTGCTTTTTCGCATCCGGATAAAAAGGTATGCCTGAAACAAATAAATGAAAGAATTGAAAATGCTGCTGAATTTCTAAAAAAGTCTTCTTATCTCTTTATCACCTTTGGAACTGCATGGGTTTATGAATTCAGGGAAACCGGAAAGATAGTCGCTAATTGTCATAAAGTGCCGGCGAAAGCGTTTAAAAGGTATTTATTGGAACTCAAAGATATTGTTAACGGATATACTGATTTTTTTGAAAAATTAAAAGTATTTAATCCCGAAATAAAAATAATTCTTACAGTTAGTCCGATTCGGCACTGGAAAGATGGACCTGAAATGAACCAGGTAAGTAAATCAACACTTTTACTTGCAATATATGAGCTAAGAAAAAAATTACCTGAAACTGATTATTTTCCGAGTTATGAAATATTGATGGATGAGCTCAGAGATTACAGATTCTATGCGGATGATATGCTGCATCTGTCAGACGCTGCTATTGACTATATCTGGAACAGTTTTGTTTCAACTTATGTTGATGATAAATCCAAAGTTATAATCAGTGAAATAGAAAAACTGAACAAAGCTATAAATCACAGGCCATTCAATATTAATTCAAAGCCTTATCAGGAATTTGCAAAAACCCATCTTAAATATATTGATACACTTAAGAAGAAGTATCCTTCACTTGATTTTAATAAGGAGAGGGATTTCTTTATTTCGAAACTTGCCTGTTAAAAATGATCTATATCACCGTTTATCGGTGATACATGTCAACCTTAAGAAATGGAATTTTTTTTGTATTTTTTTATAATATTGTAATAATTGTATAATATCCTGAAAATGAGAAAAATAATTAAATACTTCCTGGTATTTTGTGTTATTCTTCTCATTTTTATTCAGAGTATTTTATGTAATGATCAAATCCAGCCGTCTGCTTCAGATATTCAAAATTTGATAAATGATTACCTTTCACAGGTTGAAAAGTATGAAAGAGAGAATAATAAAGTAGAAGCTGCAAATTACCTTAACAAGATTGCATATCTGTATTGGCAAAACGGAACAGGTATAAAATCAATCGAATATTTTAAAAGATCTTTATCCATAAATCAGGAACTTGGAAATACAAATGCTATAAAGGCAATATCTAATAACCTGGGCTTTATATACTCGGAATATGGTGATTATGCCAGCGCTCTAGATAATTTCAATAAAAGTCTGAAACTAAGCAGAGAACAAAACAATAAATTAGATATAGCCAGCGGAATTATTAATATTTCCCACATTTTATCCGAATTGAAAGACTATAATAAATCAAACGAAGGACTGGAGGAAGCTCTTAATTTAGGTAAAGAGATAAATAATTTTCAAATAATAAAGAACTGCTACGAACTTTTTTATAAAAACTATGAAAAGATAGGAGATAGTAAAAAATCGCAGGAATATTTTGAACTCTATGTATCATTGCAGAGACACCTGCAGAAGAAAGAGTTAGAGTCGCTGGAGACAAGGACGAGGGAAGCAGAGGCAAGAGCTTTGGAAAAAGAATTACAGTTAATAAATACAAAAGATACTCTTAATGAAATGGTTAGGATTAACCGTGAGATACAGCTAAAGAATCAGTTATTAAATAAGGAAAAAACGCTTAAAGATTTAGCTCTCAAAGAGGAAAAAGCCAGAAGAAATATGCTGGAAGCCAGAATCAGGGCAAGGAGGATCTTGTTATTTTTCGTTGTAATAGCATTTTTACTGTTAACCTTTGTTCTGGCACTTCTTTATATTCAATTTAACCAGAAAAAGAAAGCTAATAAGTTACTTCATGATCAAAATGCTGAAATTGAAAATCAAAGAGACCTGGCAAACATACAGAGGCAAAAAATTACGGATAGCATTCAATATGCACAACGAATACAGGAAGCAATCCTGCCACCAAAAGATTTACTTGATAGTCTGCTGCATGATTATTTCCTTTTATACAGGCCAAAAGATATTGTTAGTGGTGATTTTTACTGGATTACGAAAAAAGGTAATATTTTGATCCTGACTGCTGCCGATTGCACCGGTCATGGAGTGCCAGGCGGTTTTATGAGTATGCTGGGAGTTGCCTTTCTTAATGAAATAGTAAATAAGATTGTAATAAACAGGCATATAAGTTCTTTACAGGCAGACAGCATTTTGAATGAATTGAGAATAAATGTTACCCGTTCACTTCATCAGACAGGAAGAAGAGAGGAACCAAAAGACGGAATGGATATAGCATTGTGCATAATTGATTTTGAAGAAAATAAGCTGCAATTCGCCGGGGCACGTAATCCCTTATTGGTTATCAGAAATGGAGAGCTTATTCATTATAAGGCTGATCGAATGTCAGTAAGTTACAGCCATAAGATCAATCAGCCGTTTACCAAATATGATATTCGTTTGGAAATAAACGATGCTTTATATATTTTCACTGATGGTTATTGTGATCAGTTCGGCGGAGCAGAAGATATGAAATTTGGTACAAATAAGCTTATGGAATTAATTTTAAGCATTTATCAGAAGCCAATGAGTGAACAGCGTGAAATATTAATAAGAAAGCATGAAGAATGGAGGGGAGAAAGAAATCAGCTGGACGATATTTTAATAATCGGATTTAAATATACAGGTAAAAAGAAATTACTGGTAAAGGAACAGAAATACAACTGGGGGAATAAAAATATATTAATTGCAGAAGATACAGATATAAATTATTTTTTCCTGGCAGAAGTATTAAAATCAACAAATGCTCAGTTAATAAGAGTGAATAATGGTAAAGAAGCTGTTGAATACTGCAAATCAAACAATGTTGATCTTATACTGATGGATATTAATATGCCAAAAATGAATGGTTTTGAGGCTACCCGTAATATTAAGAAATACAATAATAATATACCGATAATAGTACAAACTGCAGTTGGTTTTGAGAATGAGGAAGAACTTAGTATAGCTTCAGGAGCAGATGATTATATTTCAAAACCAATTGACTTAAAAAGTTTCATGAATAAGCTTGAGAAATTTTTAGGATAAATATTAAATGTCTTTACTATGGATCCATTAATAATTAAGGGAGAAGAGAACTCACCCGCTGTAATACTGAATAAGCAGGAGAATAATTTTGAAATTTCAGGAAGATCGTTGCCTGAAGAAGTAATGAGTTTTTATGCTCCTGTTATGGACTGGCTGGAAGAGTATGTCAGAAATCCAAATGATAAAACAATTTTTAAATTAAAGCTTGATTATATAAATTCTGCATCGCAAAGGGCAATACAGGAACTTCTTACTGTTCTTGAAAAGATAAAAGAACAGGGACGGGATATTGAGATCGACTGGTATTTTATGGCAGATGATGATGATATGAAAGAAGCAGGTGAAGAATACTCTGAAATAATAGATATTCCTTTTAATTTTAAAAGTTTTGAGATATAATTGTGGTTAGTATTTTGGTGCCTTTTGCCCGGGATACTCTTTCCCAAATAATATCCAGTATTGCCTTATAGTTGATTTTACTTCCTTACTTAAAATTAGTATACCAAATAGGTTTGGGATTGTCATCAAGGCAATGGTAATATAGGAGAATGACCATATTACGGTTGTATCTATAAAAGATGCAACAAAGAAGCCTATTACATATAAAAACCTGTATACCATTACATATTTTGATCCCCAGAGGAAGGTAACTGCCCGGTCACCGTAATATGACCATGAGATGGCAGTTGAAAAAGCAAACAGAAGCAGACCTATGGAAACGATATACTGTCCGTGGTCACCAAAGAGTCCTCGCTTAAATGCTTCAGCAGTTAAGGGAGCACTGTGAATAAGTGATTTCCCTTCAAAGTAATAATCATTTGATTCTTCTATCCTTCCGTTTTTAACCGGAATTATCCCTTCATAAGGTTTATCATTATTATCATATACTGATACATCAGAAGCTATGGATTCGGCATGTATTGCTGTAATGGTGTTATTTATTTTACCCTTCTCAACCTTTAATTCACCGTTAAACCCGGGTAATTTTTTTATGGAATGTAGATGTTGAAATAACCGGTTTTTATCACTCTCAATCTCATCATTATATTTTCCGGTAAGGATTTCCAAATCAGTATATTGAAATCGATTTAGTATTTTGTCTTTCCAGACACCTGAAGATATTATCGTAAGACCAGTGAGCATACATATTATTATTGTATCAATGAAAGGCTCCAGGATAGCAACAAGTCCTTCAGAAACAGGTTCGTGGGCGCGCGCAGATGCATGTGCAATAGGTGCGGAACCCTGGCCGGCCTCATTGGAGAATAGGCCTCTTGCTACACCTCTTTTAAATGCGTATATAAATCCTGCTCCTAAAAAACCACCTGCAGCTGCTGATCCGGATAATACACTGGTAAAAATTTCAATTATTGACGGGATAATCCTATCATAATTATAGCCTAATACTGATAAGGCTCCAATGAAATATATTATTGCCATGGCCGGAACAAGTTTTGATGTAACTTTTGCTATTCTTTTAATGCCTCCTATTATTACAAGTCCGAGAAGAACTGCCAGAACAGAACCGGTTATAATATGGTTAATGCCAAAGGTTGAAAACATTGAATTTGAAATACTATTTATCTGCGGCATATTTCCTGTTCCAAAAGATGAAAATATAGTGGCCACAGCAAAAAAACTTCCAAGCACCAGTCCGGTCCTTACTATCCTACCATTCCTCAGTTTGATATTCAGCTTTTCTTTCATGTAATACATAGGACCTCCTGCAATTGTTCCGTCATCTGATATAGTCCTGTATTTATGCGATAAGGTAACCTCGACAAATTTTGTTGTCATGCCCAGCATTGCTGTAACCAGCATCCAGAATAATGCTCCGGGACCCCCTATATGAATAGCAAGTGCAACTCCTGCAATATTGCCCGTACCGACTGTTCCTGATAATGCAGTTGATAATGCCTGGAAGTGTGATGTGTCGCCTTGATCACCTCTACGGTCAAATTTACCGCGGACAATTCTGATAGCATGTCTGAAATAGCGAATCTGAGGGAAAAAGAGAAAGACCGTAAAGAATAATCCGGTCCCAAGTAAAAAAAGAGCAAACAAATCCGAGCTGGCTAAATACTTATCGATTAGCAAAAAGAAATCATTTAATTTTTGCATATAAGCCGAGGTTTGAGGATATCAAGAACAAATATAACAATACTGGTTATTTTTCGAAGTTAATATTGTTATATTGTTCTATTGCTCTATTGTTCTATTGTTGAATTGATGATAACTGATATTATGCATTATCGTAGTATTCAACAGGCTGAAGTTCTTTTGAGTTGACGGCTTTTTCTTTAATTATATATTCTTTTGGCCATTTCGGGGAACAGCCGTAAAGGCAATGCCTGCATTGTGATGTACAATAATAATTTGTGATTAATCCCCCTGAATATAATGATGATATATGTAACAATTGCATACTATATTATTATAAAATCTTATAATTATATTATCCTTCTGTAAGTATAACATATTTTTGTGATTTTAAATTATGTATAAAATTAATATTAAATGAAGGGGAAAATTTGTCTGGTTACAGGGGCTAATTCGGGACTTGGTTATGCAAATGCATTACATCCCGGAGCCGTACGTACAAATCTTCAGAAAAAACTGCCCTGGTACTATCGTATTATTGCATTACCTGTATCTTTATTTTTCAAAAGCCCGGAAAAAGGAGCAGAAACAATCATTTATCTTGCTTCGTCACCTGAAGTTGAAGGCGTTAGCGGAAAATATTTTATAAATAAAAGGCCAGTAAAATCATCTGAATATTCATATAATGAAGATGTTGGAAAACGTTTGTGGGAAATTAGTGAAAGGCAGGTAAATATATCTTAAAAAATAATTTAAAGTCCGGTTAGTTTCTTAATCTCATTTAGTTTATTCAGAGCTTCAACAGGTGTTAAATTGTTGATATCCGTATTCGCTATTTCATCCCTTATTTGTTTTAATACAGGATCATCCAGCTGGAAAAAGCTTAGCTGGAAACCTTCCCTTTTTTCTGCCAGCTCTGATACAGGTTTTGTCAGTGATTGCTTCTGATGAGATTTTTCCAGTTCAATTAAAATTTCATTGGCCCTGTTAACAACGCTTTTTGGTATCCCTGCCATGCTTGCAACATGAATTCCAAAGCTATGTTCACTTCCTCCTCTTTTTAATTTTCTTAAAAATATAACTTGATCTTCCAGCTCCCTGACTGAGACATTATAGTTTTTAACTCTTTCAAAGGAGCTTTCCATCTCATTCAGTTCATGATAGTGTGTTGCAAAAAGAGTTTTTGCACGGGCCCGCGGATGTTCGTGAATGAATTCAACCATAGCCCAGGCAATAGAAATACCATCATAAGTACTTGTGCCGCGTCCAATCTCATCAAGTAGTATCAGGCTTCTTTCGGACATGTTATTTAATATACTTGCCGTCTCATTCATTTCAACCATAAATGTGGATTCTCCCAGGGAAATATTGTCTGATGCTCCAACGCGTGTGAAAATTTTGTCAATATAACCTATTTGTGCTGATTCTGCAGGAACAAAGCTTCCTATCTGGGCCATAAGGATTATTAATGCTGTCTGCCTTAACAGTGCAGATTTGCCTGACATGTTGGGCCCTGTAATAATTATAATTTGCTGCTTTTTATTATCGAGATATACATCATTTGCTATATAATTTTCACCTGCAGGTAACTGTTTTTCAATTACAGGATGCCGTCCCTGTATTATATTTATTATTTCAGTATCGTTTATTTCAGGCCTGAAATATTTGTTTTCAATTGCACACCTGACAAAAGACAGCAGGCAATCCAATTTTGCAATTAAAGCAGCATTTAGTTGTATTGGCGATACATAATCAACAATACCTAAAACCAGGTCATTAAATAAATGGACTTCAAGCTCAAGAATTTTTTCCTCTGCCCCGAGAATTTTTTCCTCGTATTCTTTTAATTCCTCGGTGATGTATCTTTCGGCACTGACAAGTGTCTGCTTTCTTATCCAGTCATGAGGTACTTTATCCTTATGTGTATTTCTAACCTCTATATAATAACCAAAGACATTATTATAAGCAACCTTTAGCGAGGGTATACCTGTATTTTTACTTTCCCTGTGCTGTAACTGAACCAGAAAATCCTTTCCTGAGTGCAGCATATTACGTAATTCATCCAGTTCTTTAGACACACCGTGGGCAATGACATTGCCTTTATTTACCATATTGGGAGGATCAGGTTGTATCTCCTTTTCTATACGATCGCGGATTGATTTACAGGGATTTAATTGTTCGGCAATTTTACGGAGGCCTGGCTCTTTTGATTTATGGCACAATTCTTTTATCGGAATAATTGCGGTAAGTGCATTTTTTAATTGTACTATTTCCCTTGGATTTATTCTTCCTGCAGCAACTTTAGATATTAGTCTTTCCAAATCACCAATTTGAGCTATCTGTTCTTCAATCTCTTCTTTTATTTCAGGATTCTTCAGAAAGTATTCAACAATATCCAGTCTCTCATTTATAGGTTTTATATCTTTGAGAGGCAAGGCAATCCATCTTTTCATGAGTCTCGATCCCATGGGTGAGATAGTCCTGTCAATTATATCAAAAAGAGTTTTGGCACCTTCGTTTATTGACTGAAAAAGTTCCAGATTTCTCATGGTAAATCTGTCGAGCCATACATAATGCTCTTCGTCTATTCTTGACAGCGCCGAGATATGTTTTATCTTGTGATGCTGCGTAATATCAAGATATTGCAGAATTGCTCCTGCGGCAATAATCCCGAGCTTTAAATTGCTTATGCCAAATCCTTTTAATGAGGTTGTTTCAAATTGTTTCAGCAGCTTGTCAAAGGCGGACTCCTCTGTAAAAACCCAGTCATCGAGTTTATAGGTGTAATATTTATTTCCGAACAGTTCCTGAAACATTTTTTGTTTTCCTCTTTCAAATAAAATTTCCTTAGGTGAAAAACTGCTGAGTAATTTGTCAATGTAATCATAATTACCTTCTGCGGTAAGGAACTCACCTGTTGAAATATCAAGAAATGCTATACCGGCTGCTCCTTTTTCCAGATGTATACATGCCAGAAAATTATTTTCCTTATGGTCCAGGACATTTTCGTTGAATGATACACCGGGTGTTACTAATTCTATTATTCCGCGCTTAACGATTTTTTTTGCAAGCTTTGGGTCCTCCAGCTGTTCGCAAATTGCAACACGTTGCCCTGCTCTCACCAGCTTGGGAAGATATGTATCAATTGCATGATGAGGAAATCCTGCAAGGTCTACAAATGAAGCTGCACCATTGGCTCTTTTTGTAAGTGTAATACCTAATATCTCTGATGCTTTCTTTGCATCATCTCCAAATGTCTCATAGAAGTCACCAACCCTGAACAGTAACATAGCATCAGGGTGTTTTCCCTTAATGCTGTAAAACTGCTTCATTAAAGGAGTCTCGACTGTATTTTCAGTTTTAGCCAAATTGAAACAATAAAATGTTGAACCTGATAAAATTAATTTATTAATAAATAAAGGCAAAAAATACTATCAATATGATTTGAACAATTAATCACCAACGGAATGTTTATTTGTTTATTTAGTTAATTAATTATTTTGTAATTTCATTTGCCAAAAATCCTATGATATGAAAAGTAAAAACGGCTATAAGAAATAAGAAGAATGATAGCAAGAAAAGTACGTAAATTGTAATATAGATACCTGGTGTCAGTAGATTTAAAACATAATATTAATATCAGTGAGATTTATTGCAACTCCTTAGTAAGTGCTTCAAAAATAACCGGACTGGATTATACTGTTAATCCTTATCTGGGATGCTGGCATGGCTGTGTATATTGTTATGCCAGATATATGACAAAATTTTCAAAAAGTAAATGTCAGTGGGGAGAGTTTGTTGATGTAAAAATCAATGCTGCTGAAATATTGAAAAGGGATTTATTCGGACTGAAAAAGGGGCTCGTATCTTTAAGTACAGTCACTGATCCTTACCAGGCGCCGGAACGAAAATACATGTTAACACGCAGGATACTGGAAAATCTTGCTGCAAGCAATTTTTCAGTCTCCATACTTACCAAATCAAATCTTATCCTGAGAGATATTGATATTCTTAAAAAATTTGACAGAAAAAATCTGGAGGTTGGTTTCAGTATTACAACACTTAATGAAGATCTAAGAAGGCATTTTGAACCCAATGCCCCCTCAATCAGAGACCGGATAAATGCATTAAAGCAATTGTCCGATCAAGGTATAAAGACGTGGGTATTTATTGCTCCTATTCTTCCTCTTCTGTCAGAAAATACAATACCAGGCTTACTGGATGAGATAAAACATTCTGCTGATTACATTATGCCGGACAAATTAAATATTAAATCAGGAAACTGGTATGGGATTGTTAAAGTGCTGAAAAGGTACTATCCTTTGTTATATGAAAAATGGAGGGAAGTTTTATTTTCAAAAGAAAATAAGCGCCGGTATTACCAGGATTTATACAGCAGAATTGCCGGATATTGTGAGGAGAAAAAAATATCTATGCAGGCGTAGTTTGTAATATAATCTTGTTAATAAATGAAGTAATTTTTTTATTCTTTATAGAATTTAAAAACCCAATAGTTCTTGTTACTGTTACCGCATTTAACAAGATAAATTCCCGGGATCAGGTTTTCTATATTGACTGAAGTGATGTTATTGCCCTTTTTCTCAATGACAATGTCGCCTTTCGCAGACAATACTGATACATGTGATATCTTTTGTTCTGCACTCTTTATATTCAGTATTGTCTTTGACGGATTCGGATATAACAACAGTTCTGAATTTACCTGATAATCATTTATCTCCAGCGATCCGCCTGCAAAAACAAAGTCATCTAGCATCCAACCTTCATTTTGTGCATCAAAAGAATCAGTAGCAATAGTAAAACGTAGAAGCATTGTATCAAGATACATATCCGGATTTGCTGTAAAATGTATTCTGGATGCCTTATCTTCTGATTGCAATCCTGTGAATCCGGGTTGACCATCGTATGAACTTATTGTATCCGAAACATCATAAAAATTAACAATTTCTTCAATATTATTCTGTATTACCGTATCATAAATAATATTTTGCCAGGTTTCCCCATTATCATAAGAGGTTTCTACAATACCTCCGTCCCTGTTTTGTTCAAAGTCATATTTATGCCAAAATTGTATAATATAAAAAGTACCTTCATCCAATAATAATTTAAAATTAAATGAAGATATTATATTACTCTTATAATAAGCAGCAGTATCAGTTATTAATGCACGATTATTAAGGGGATTTTCGGAAAATAATATCTGTTTTTCCGGTTTTGTTATAAACCATACGTAGGGAGTATCAATTTTAACATACTGGGAATGGGATGGAAGTTCCATGTCAAGAGAACCTCCTGCGATTCCTAACCGAACGATTTCCTGTGAATACCCAATTAAGAAATTAACCAGAATTATCAAGAAAACCAGATTCTTCATTTTTTAATCATTTTTAATAAGTTTACCTATTAACTGAGTTTTAAAATCAGTTTTAAAAATCAATAAATAAATACCATTTATATAGTCATTAACAGGTAGATTAAATGTAGTAATAGAATTAATAGAATAACTATCAACTAACTGACCATTTATATTATACACTTCTAATTTACCATTACTTTCCAAGGGAAAAACTATCTGCAGATTTTTTGCTCCCGGATTTGGATAAATGGAAACACCCCCTTTTACAACATTCTCAAAAATATTAACTTGCCCATTTGTGTAGATGCAATTTTCGGTACTGAATTGCTCATCTTTAAAAACTCTTTCGGAATCTTTAAATACACATAGTAAAAAATGACTATTAACAATATTATCATCAAGTGTGTTGATTTGATAAATCAGACCAGAACCAGGACCAATACCTTCGATAAATCTAAGTTTCTCAATATTTGAACCAATTTGAAGGTCGTAATTAAGAATAATATGCTTCCTTCCTTCTGAGATAAAAACTGAATCTACAATTGCTAAGGAATCCTGATAACTAAAATTTGTAGAAACTCTGAAAGTATCACCCCTATTCAGGGATAAATCCATTAATAAATATTCCATTGCATTTTCTAAATCAAGAATCCATAATTTACCAGGCGTGGTATCCTCTCTTAAAAAGAAAGCTGATTTTTCAATAATTCCATCTATAGATACTCTTATGTAATTTTTGGTCTTAATTAAAGTATCATATTGTGATTTTATTACAATAAGGTCAATTCTGTCTATTGCTTCCCTGGCTTGATACCAGGTTGTAGAATCATTTCCAAAAATAGATTGATATCCCTGACACCAAATATTAATAGCTGGTATCATTACCGTTATAAATAATAAGATTTTTTTCATATAAACGGATTATAACAAATTATTCTGAAATTCTATTAAGATCCAATCTAATGTTTAATTACTTATAAATAAAAAAGGTAACTGTATTAGTTAATTTTGCCCTGAACCTTCAGAAAAAATAACTTTCATAGCACCTCTCAGGAACGCAAAGTAAATAATTGCGGCCAGTAACCATCCGAAAGCAGATATATATTCCCTGAAAATCAGTTTGCCAATAAAAAATAAACATGAATAAATCATTATAATTGAACTAATCCAGCTCATAAACAATGCCAGGATATATTGACCCGGGTATTTACCATTGAATTGTGAATATTTTCCCCAGAATCCAATTGGCTTTATTCTCTGGCAGAATCTTTTTAATACTTTTTTATTATCAGGAAGGGTAAGATATGTAACCAATACCCATGCAAAGGTTGTTCCCCCTGTTATCACAAACAAATTAACCGGATAGCCAATTTCCGTAAACAGGTTTAAGATAAGGATAATTATAAAAGGTACTGTTATAGCAGCAATTTCACTCCATGCATTAATGCGCCACCAGAACCACCTGAGTATTAATACAAGACCTATTCCGCTGCAGCATACAATTAAAAATTCCCATAATTCATTTACAGATTCAAAGAATGTTGTCACATATAAAGAGATGCCCATCAGTATGACTGTCAGAAGTTTACCTGTTAATACATAATGTCTGTCCTTTTTTTTATCGTCTTTAAATTTATCCTGCCTGACTATAAATCTTTTATACAGATCATTTACCAGATAGCTGGCTCCTAAATTCAGCTGTGCGGATATTACACTCATATAGGCTCCAAAAAGGGCTATCACTAATAGTCCGTTTAATCCGTAAGGCAGGTAATCCCCTGCAGCAAGATAATAATCCAGTTTGCCACCTGTCTTCGGAGCCTGAGGATAGAGAATAATAACACAGAGTCCGACAATTATCCATGGCCACGGTCTTACAGCATAATTAATTATCTGGTAGAATAATGTTGCTATGATTGATTCTTTTTCATTCTTTGTGCTCATAATACGTTGTGCCATGTATCCTCCTCCACCCGGCTCATGGTAAGGAGACCAGCTTGCCCACCACTGGATTCCGACATATGCAAGTAATGTTGTAAGACTGATGGAAAATGTTGAGATTGATGCACTGACCGAAGAAGTAATTTTCGGGAAAAAATTCAGATAGCCGGTGGAAATTTCATTAAGCTGTGTCTTTAATCCTGCTATTCCTGAAATTTTATATGATGATAGAATTGCTATCGATATAACAATTGAACCAGCAAAAGTAACAGCAAACTGGAACATATTTATATAAGCTATACCTTTCAGCCCTGACAATACGGAATAGGTAACTGCTATTATCATTGCAGTAACAAGATAAATATACAATTGCAGGTCAGGTATATTAAAAAATACTTTTAATATATTCTTCATTGCCACACTAACCCATGCTATTATCAGAATATTCAGGAATAATGTAAAGTATAATGACTTGAATGCCCGCAGAAAAGCAGCAACTTTACCGCTATACCTAAGCTCAATAAATTCAAATTCGGTTAATATATTGGCTCTTCTCCACAGACTGGCCAGGAAGAAAGTAGTAAATGTCCCTCCGATTAAAAGACTCCACCATATCCAGTTACCTGATATTCCATTCTGACTGACATATTCTGTTATCAGCGCAGGTCCGTCTACAGCAAATGTTGTAGCAACCATGGACAGGCCAGCAATCAACCATGGTAGATTTCGACTGCCAAGGAAGAAATCATTAATACTTTTACTGCTGCTTTTTCTGAACCTGAGACTGATAAGCAACGTTATCAGAATAAATACTGATACTACTGTCCAGTCAATAAAATTTAAGTTCATAGAACGGTGAGTATATTTCTATAAATATATCAAAATAAAATATCCCTGACCCCTAGTCCAAATAAAGCAAAATCATATTTAACAGGATCATTTTTGTCAAATTTACGCAGAACATTAGTAAGTTCTTCAACGGCGAACCAGTCGTTCTGTTTCCTTTTAAGTATTCCCAGCTTTCGTGATACATTACCGGTATGGATATCCAAAGGTATATATAGTGCTGAACCAGGTATATTATTCCAGATTCCAAAATCCACACCCCGGTTATCCTTTCTGATCATCCATCTCAGGAACATATTAATTCGTTTTGCAGCGGCTCTTTTGTTGATGTCAGGTATATGTTTTAATGTTCTGTGAGGATAGGGTATTTCAAAAAAAAATTTTCTAAAGTCGATAATGGCATTTTTCAGGTCACCGGAATTTTTATAATTCTTTTCAAAAACTGCCTTAATACCACCGTGTGTATTATAGATATTTTTCAGGGACTTTATAAAATATATAGTATCAACATAGCTGAATGTCCGGTGCTTAAAATTCCTGAAATATTTAAAGTCACTAACTGAGGAATTTATAATAAAATCATAGGGCTGATTATCCATTAACTGCAATAATTGTAATCCGTTTTTTATTATTGTTTTCCTTTGGCCCCAAGCGATAACAGCAGCAAAGAATCCCGCTATTTCAATATCCTTGGGATCAGAAAATGTATGAGGAATACGAATCGGATCGGTTTCAATGAATTCAGTACGATTATACTGATCGTATTTTGCATCCAGGAATTCTTTTATATCCTCAAGTTCCATTTTAATCGGGGCAATTCAGCAGTTAGATTTTATATTGATTTTTTAAAATCAGTCCGTTATCTTTCCGTCATGTATATTAAGCATTCTGTCCGACATATTTGCCAGCTCCCTGTCGTGAGTAACAATTACTATTGTCTGTTTATATTTATCTCTCAGCGAAAAGAACAGGTCATGAAGTTCCTTTTTATTTTTTGTATCAAGATTTCCTGACGGTTCATCAGCCAGAATGACATCAGGATTGTTTATTAAGGCACGTGCTACTGCTACTCGCTGCTGTTCACCCCCGGAAAGTTCATTAGGCTTATGATCGAGCCTGTCCTCCAGGTTCAAAAATTTTAATATTTCCCTTGCCCTTGATTCAGCAATATGTCTGGGTGTTTTCCCAACAAATGCCGGTATGCAGACATTCTCAAGTGCTGTAAATTCAGGAAGTAAATGATGGAACTGGAAAACAAACCCTATATGTTGATTTCTGAATTTTGCCAGGTGTTTATCTTTTAAATTAATAACGTCTGTATTATTTAACTTTATTAGTCCTGCGTCAGGCTTTAACAAGGTACCTATTATTTGCAGCAGTGTAGTTTTGCCGGCACCACTGGCACCCATGATAGCCACTATTTTACCTTTTTCAATGGTTAGATTAATACCTTTTAAGACCTGTAGCGCTCCAAAAGATTTTGTTATGTTTCTGACTTCAATCATTATTTCCCCGGGGTCATTATAAATAGCCAGTAAATATAAAAACAATATGTAGCAAATAAAATAATACCTTTTAGCCGTGTTAATTTACCACCCTTCAGCGGTAGTATAAATAAAAATAATAAAATTGATATTCCCAGCATCCACAAAATATCAATTTTTAGCCTCATTTCCTCAATAATTGATATTGGTGTAATTATACTTGCAATTCCCAGAACACCAAGAATATTAAAAATATTTGAACCAATTATATTGCCTATTGAAATGTCCATTTCCTTCCTGAAAGCTGCAATCATTGAAGTTGCCAGTTCGGGTACACTTGTGCCAAAAGCTATTACTGAAATAGAAATTACTCTTTTTTCAATACCAAGCATACCGGCAATTTTAGCAGCATTATCAACAAGCAGGTAAGATCCTGCTGCCAGTCCGATTATTGATATAAATATTATAAGTATTGCCAGGGCTAATGAAAAATGAGCCTGAATTTTCTTTTCACTTTCAAAATCATAATTCTTTCGTGAGTAATATAATGTAAAAAACAAATAAGCATTAAGGAATGTAAAAAATACCAGTCCTTCCCAGAATTTCAGAAATCCGTTTAAAATAAAGATATAGAATAATATGCTTGCTATCATCATTACAGGCCAGTCAAATTTTATTGCGTGAGATCTGACAGGAATAGGGAAAATTATAGCTGTAAGAGCCAACACCAGGGCGATATTAGCAATATTCGAACCAATAATATTTCCTACCGATATTTCTGATTGTTTCTGAATGGCAGCTATAACGCTGACAAAAAATTCAGGTGCAGATGTCCCAAATGATACAAGTGTTACACCTATGACAAGTTTGGAAACCTTATATTTATGAGCTAATGAAACACTTCCTTTAATAAGATAATTTCCGCTGTATAAAAGTATTATAAAACCTGCAATTAAAAGTAAATAATATTGCATATACTGTTAAGAAGTGTTTATGATAAACGAATAAATTATAATAAATGGTGAGGCATTAATCGCCAGTCAGGTTATCTTTCATATTCTTTATATCATTTTTTATCTCGCTTGTTTCTTCATTTATTTCTTTTTTAATATCTTCAGTTGCTTTTCTGAATTCACGCATCCCTTTACCGATCCCCCTGGCAAATTCAGGAATTTTTTTTGACCCGAATAACAGAAGCACAACAAGCAAAATGACAACAATTTCAGGTCCGCTTATAAATAAGATAATAAAGTTCATACTATCTGCATATATACACAAAGATAATAAAAAAGCCCTATCTCAAAAATAGCTGAGACAGGGCTGAATTTATATAGTTGAAATTTATCTCTTTTTTGCACTGAGAACACTTTTTGATTCATCTTTTCTAATTGTATCAAAAACCAGTGGGGTTGCAATGAAAAGTGAAGAGTACGTACCTACTACTATACCTACTAACAATGCAAATGTAAATCCTTTTATGCTTTCCCCACCGAAGATAAAAATAGTTAATAACACAACAAATGTACTCATCGATGTATTAAAGGTTCGGCTTATAGTGCTGTTCAATGCCATATTCATAATTTCAGATACTTCTCTTTTTCTGAATTCGCGCAAATATTCCCTGATTCTGTCAAAAACAACCACAGTATCATTAACAGAATACCCTACTACTGTTAATATTGCTGCAATAAATGCCTGATCAATCTCAAGTGAAAATGGCATAAATCCGTAAAAAATAGAAAATAAGCCTAATATAAGCAATGCATCATGAATTAATGCAGCCACAGCACCCAGTCCGAATTGCCAGTTTCTGAACCTGAATAATATATAAAGAAACATAAAGACCAATGCAAAGAAGATAGCAATAACTGCCTGGCGTTTTATATCATCAGCTATTGTCGGACCTACCTTTTGAGTACCCAGCCAGTTTTTAGTATTAAATTGTTCGAAGGAAACGTCTTCGCCCAGCATAGGTTTTAATCCTTCATAGAGCTTATTCTGAATCTCTTCATCTATTGCCGGATCGTCTTCGTTGATTTTATATTGTGTTGATATTCTGATTTTGTTTTGTGATCCGAATGTGATAACCTTGGGCCTTTCTCCAAGGACATTTTCAAGTGAAGCAACAACTTCTGCATTATCTACAGGTTTATCAAATTCAATTATATAATTTCTTCCTCCTGTAAAATCAACTCCCTGGTCCAGGCCTCTGTATACAAGCGAGCCAATGCTTATAACTATAAGAATTGCAGAAATAATGTAATATGGTTTTCTGTTTCCTATGAAATTAATTTTAAGATTTTTAAATGCTCCCCGTGTAAGGTTTGTTGCAAAAGTTATTCTGCTGGTCTTTTTCATGTACATTTCAAAGATCAGTCTTGTTATAAATATTGCAGAGAAAAGAGATGTGCATATACCAATTACCAGTGTGGTTGCAAAACCTTTAATAGGACCCGTCCCGACTAAAAGCAATATTACTCCGGTTATACCGGTAGTCAGGTTTGAATCAATAATTGCTGAATATGCATTTTTATAGCCATCTGCAATGGCCAGCTTAATACCCTTACCTGCTGCTATTTCTTCTCTTATTCTTTCATATATTAATACATTTGCGTCAACTGACATACCTATAGTAAGTACTATACCTGCGATCCCCGGCAGAGTGAGAGCTGCCTGCAGTGAAGCCAGTACCCCGATAATAAAGAACATATTGGCCAGCAGAGCTATATCAGCTATTAAACCTGCCCTTCTGCTATAATAAAAAACCATGTATAATAATATAACAATAAAGGCTATTATAAATGAATTCAATCCGGAATGGATTGAATCTTTCCCCAAAGAGGGTCCTATCAATTCTTCCTGAACAATTTTGCAGGGTGCCGGAAGTGTACCTGACTTTAAAAGGTTGGACAGGTCCTGTGCTTCTTTTACAGTAACTCCCGTAATCCTTGAACTTCCTGTATTAATTTCTTCTGAGACTCTTGGATCAGAAAATACTAAATTATCCATAGTCACTGCAATAACTCTGCCCACATTATCAGCTGTTATTCTGGCCCATTCTTTAGTTCCATCGCTATTCATTGTCATAAGTACTTCAGCAGTTCCCCTGATATCGTCAAAGCTTTCCCTGGCACTTGTGATAACATCACCATCTAACGGCGCTCTTCCATCCCTGGTTCTTACCTCAATAGCGTGCATTACAAAAATATCAGTAGGTTTATTGGTCTCAGGATCTTCGAGAGGTTTTGCTGACCAGAAATATTTGAAGTTCTGCGGGAAAATCCCTCTTTCAATTGCCAATTTCATGTAGAAATTTATTTTTGCAGTATCCCTGTAATGAGCTCTCCCGATTCTACAACCAGGCACAAGTTGCTGATCTCTTGTAACATAAGGAATTAGCATTTCAAACAGAGGATAGTCTTCAAAGATAGACTCCTGCTCTAAAGAATCAATTGCTGCTGAATCTGCTTCTTCTATTTGCGAAAGTAATGCGGGGGCCTCTTCTTCATCTGCTGTACTATCTATTTGTGATAATAATAAAGGAGGCTCATCCTCACTCACTTCAGCCTCTTCAGCAATACTTACCTTGTTTTTTTCCTTTTGAGCGTCATTATATTCTTTAATAACTTTATTTGCATTAAGAAGATTCTGGTAGACTTCACTGTTTTCATATGTTGTCCAGAATTCCAGATTTGCTGTACCCTGGAGTAATTTTCTTACCCTATCCTTCTCTTCTACACCCGGCAATTCCACCAGTATTCTTTCCCCGCCTTCAAGTTTTTGAACATTAGGCTGTACTACGCCGAAATGATCGATTCTTGTGCGGATGATATTATATGAATTGTCAACCGCATCCTTTACCTCTTCACGTATAACATCCAATACTTCATCGTTTTCCGAATTATAGTCTATTCTGTCTCGCAGACTATAGAGGAAGAGAGCGGCTAACCTTGCATTAGGATCAACTCTTTCAAATGCACGTCCAAATAATGTAACAAAATCTTCATTTGTTTCAAGCTGCAATTTTTTTGCCAGAGCAATTGCCTGGTTGAAAGTAGTATCCTTACTATAATTAGATAATGATTTTATAACATCAGCTACAGAAACTTCAAGAATAACATTCATTCCACCCCGGAGATCCAATCCAAGGTTTATCTCTCTTTCCTGACATTCCCTGTATGTGTATTTTTTAAGTCCGAATAAAAAATTGTATACATCCTCACTGGCAATAGAATCCAGATAATATTCTTCCTTGGCAGGATCATTCTGAGCATATTCTTTTGCATCCTTTCTTACCTGATTAGCCTTAAATGTAAACCACAACTGATATACACATGCAAGTGCCAATGCAATAGCCAATATCCAGATAGCTCCTTTAGTTCGCATTTTAAGTTGATTTTTTTAGTTTAATACTATTTCCTAAATAGTGGCGCAAATATATTAAAATTTTTACAAGAAAATAAATGAATATTGTTTATGATAATTAATAACACTCATTATTTAATTAATTAATTTTGAAATTATTATAGTTAGCACTATTATTACCGGTCAAACCATTAAGTTTTAAATAAAATTGAAAATGAAAAGATTCATATTAATTGCTTTTGCTTTCTGCATGGCATTTTATTCATGCAAGCATACTGATTCAAGGGAAAATTACAGGAATGAGAATAATAATGTCAGAATGGTGAGGCAATATTTTTCAAATGGTTACCTTAAAGCAGAAATATTGGTAAAAGATAATAAACGGCATGGCATTACTAAAAATTATAGCAGTGATGGAAGGTTGCTTTCGACAGTTAATTATGTTAACGGGAAAAAAGAAGGTAAAACTACGAATTATTATTCTTCGGGAAAGGTACATTCAACAATATTATATAAAAATGGTATAAAAGAAGGTGATGCTATATGGTATTATAAAAGCGGTAAGCCCTATAGCATAAATCCATTTATAAATAATAAATTAAATGGTGTTCAGAAGAAGTATTATGAAAATGGTGAATTACAGGCTGAAGTACATTATAAAGACGGACAACCTGGAACCGGACTTAAAGAATATACACCTGAAGGGAAACTAATTACAAATTACCCTGAAATTATTATTCAGGAGGTTAATCAAATTGCTGCATCAGACAGGTTCATTTTAAAGATATATTTGTCTAAACGTTCAGCTGATGTTCAATTCTATTTAGATGAGTTGGATTTGGGGAAATATCTCAAAAAATATATGTATGAAATACCTACAAATAACGGAGTAGCAACCAGGGTTTATGAAGTGCCGTCCGGATATGTTAAATTTCAAAAGATCAATATTATCGCAAGGGTAAAGACTGACTTTGGAAATACTTATATTACTCAAAGGCCTTATAATCTTGCAATACAACATTAAAATCAGAATGAACTTGCACCAATTTTAAGTTGTTTATTATCAGGAGCAAATTCTAAACCTTTGCTCAGGTATTCTTTGGCCTTATTATACAATCCTCTTTTGAAATAGTATACACTTGCTGCAGAATATGCTTCACCAATAAGGTACTCTTCCAATATTATATCAGGACTAGTTTTATAAAGAGTTTCAAATTTTTCTAAAAATCCTTCACCTTTCTGTATATTGTTTGTTTTAAAACTATGCGTTGCTGCGATTAGATAATTTTTCATTCTTAATTCGATGTACTTTTTGCTCGCGGACAATTCCCGGAATTGATCAGAATATGCTTCAATTTTTTCTACTGCTTCATATATTTCGAATTGTTCTAATATCACTTTAAGTGATTGTATAAAAGCCAACTGTATATAAATATTGGTTGCTCTTAACTCTAACGCCTTAATAAAATGCTCATGTCCCTCTATATGTTCACCATTTATAAATAAGTATTTCCCCTTCTCATAATTGTATATAAATTCAATATCTTTTAAATATTCATCATCATTGATCTGCTCAGACAAATATTTATACGCTTCATCATAATAATCCGGGTCATCTTTATTTATAAGGAAGGTTTCCGTAATTTTGAGGAATTCAGAATTTATTGTTTCTTTAATAAATTCACTGGATGAATATCTTGTTAATTGAATTAAATAATTCAGATCTTGCACCTTATCGTAATTCAACCTATATATAATATTAACCAGATAAGTATATAATAATTGTTTTGTGTCTTCAGAAGGATAAAACAAATATGATTTTTCCAGATTTTTGTAACTTTCTATAAAATTTTCTTCCAGAATATTAAATGCAGCATTATTTATATATTGTATGCCTATAAGTTCTCTTAAAGAAATTTTATTTCCATAGAAATAATATTTATCAAATAATTCATCTATAGATGAATCAGAGATTTCGTTTTCGTCAATAAGTTTAATTGATTTAAAAAACTCAATTAAGGTTCTTTTTATACTTTCATTATATACAAAATAACCGGAATATGGCCCGGCTGATTCAATTTTAATATGTGTTTTATTGTAATATGCTACAATATACACATGCATTGGTGTTTCCATAATATAAAAGGGAATATTAAGATGATCGAGTACAATGCCATATAATGCCGAAGCTGTCACGCAATTATAATTCCCATTATGGAAAATCTTATCGAAAGTGGTGCTGAACTCATACTTGGTAAAAAAGGTGTTATTAACAGTTCTGTAAAGAATCCTGATTTGTCTTTTAGGATTATATTTCAGGAATCTCCCTGAGCAGAGACTGTTTAAAAAATTGTTGTATACACTTAAATATTTATCTGCTTTATTAGAATCTATATCCTTGGATGTGGCCATAAATAATCTGAAATACTCTGGGATGCCTGTTTTAAAATATTCGCTTAGGACCTGTTCCTCAAAGTCATTACTGAATGAAATATCTTTATATCTGATTAGCGAATCCTGTTCGTTACTACCAGCATATAATAACAGGTCATTTATTATTAATGAAATAAATATTACAGCATATTTAATCATATTTAAAATTAATAAATTAACTTATATGAAAGGAATATTTAACATTCGGAGATATGGGAATAAGTTAGGAGCAGCTGGCAATTAGTAACTCAATATTAATACCTTATTTGAATAGTCAATTACAGCCTTATATTTTATCAGCAAGTCGTTTCCGATTAATCCGCTAATTTTTTTTTCTAAAGTGTTTTGATAAAGATCATTAATGTGTTTCAAATCAATAAAGGTTGCTTCATAATTATAAATCTTTAATTCCTGTAGCTCTATTTCCTTTATATTTCCAGTGGTTGAGGGGATATCATCCGGGGTAATAGTTGCTGCACTGGTATAGTTCTGATATATTGATATGTCCTCTTTTGTTTTAATCTTGAGAAGTGACATATTGAATACGGATTTTGAAGCACCTGTATCAATCAATAAAAATCTCTCTTTTTTATTTATTTTTCCCCTAATGATTATATGATGGCCATCATTTTCAGTACTTATAATTTCTATTGGAATTTTAGCAGTCATTTATTATATCAAAATTTGCCATTTCTAAGATTAAGTTCAGAGGAGTGCCCATTCCTTTGAAATACATAAATAGAAAAGATATATAAAATATAAAGTATTAATTAAGGTAAACATTATGTTGTATTCAATTCTGTTCTTCTTGATTTTTTTTCTTACCATTATTCCAATATTTGGAACGATGGTTGCAGTAAGAAATAAAAGGAAATGAAAATTAAATAAGGTATCATAAGGTACATCCTCCTCCGAAGGTTCTTTATTTCCAAACAGTAACAGGTAGGTAAAAACCAGAAACAGCGCCAGGTATAAAAGATAGCTTATTTTAAGAGATACAGTTGATTTTTTCCTCTTCCGGTGTAACCGGAAAGGGCGTAATATTATAATAGATACAATATAGAGTACAATATATCCAATCAGGAAGAAAAATTGAAAGGCACTTTGAAAGAAATTACTCATAAATTAACAGGTATTAATGTATTATGCTAAACCAAATTAATAAAAATATTTAATTAATTTAAATAATTTTCATGTCATACAATTTCCAGCAGTATAATATTTTCAATATGATGTGTATGAGGAAACATATCAACAGGTTGAATTTTTCTGATTTGGTATTTGTGGGCTAACAAATTTATATCTCTTGCCTGAGTTGCAGTATTACAACTTACATATACAATTTTCTCCGGTTTTAGCGATAATAAAATATCGATCACCTTGCCATGCATTCCGGATCTGGGTGGATCTGCAATAACTACGTCGGGATTACCTTTGTTCATTACGAACTGGTTTGTAAGTATATCTATAACATCACCTGCTATAAATTCTGTATTTTTTATATTGTTTATTTTCGAATTTTCCTTTGCATCTTCTACTGCTTCAGGGATTGATTCTATTCCAATTACTTTTTGGCAGTGGTTTGATATAAAATTTGCTATTGGTCCGATTCCTGAATACAGATCGTAAACAATTTCTTTACCTCTCAAACCTGAGAAACTCAGGATAATTTTATATAATGTATAGGTCAATTCAGCATTGGGCTGGAAAAACGATTTGGGCCCTATTTTAAATTTAAGGTTCCCTACTTCTTCGGTTATATAATTTCTTCCTTTGTATAACCTTACAGACAGGTCATTAATTATATCATTACCTTTGGGATTAATAACATACATTATTGAGGTTATATCAGGGAACTGATGTGAAATATATCTGAGCAATCTTTCAATAACCTTTTTTTCTTCTTTATAAAATGAAAGAATAATCATCCATTCACCTGTTGTTGTATTCCTTATTATAAGGTTCCTTAAGAATCCCTGTTTCTTTTTATGATTGAAAAAGTCCAGGTTATTTTTTAAAGCATAGTCTCTGATAGTATTACGAATTTTATTAGAAGGTTCTTCCTGGAGATAGCATTTTTTAATATCCAGAACCCTGTTGAACATTTCAGGGATGTGAAAGCCCAAAGCTTTCCTGGTTAAATTTTCTCCGGTCCCGCAGGCATCATTATCAGTAAACCAGCGATGGTCTGAAAAGGCATATTCCAGTTTATTCCTGTAGTTTATAAGTTTTTCAGACGGGATAATAGTATTTATCTTTGGCAAGTCTATTTTACCAATTCTTTTAAGACTTTCTGCAACCTGTTTTTGTTTATATTTGAGTTGTTCCCCGTACGATAATTGCTGCCATTTGCATCCTCCACATACTCCGAAATATTCACAAAAAGGATTAATCCGCTTTGGGGAGAATTTATGAATTTTAACCGGATAACCTTCCAGATAATTTTTGTGTTTGCTTTTTATTTTTATATCTGCAACATCACCAGGGACTAAATTTGTGACAAAAACTACAAGTCCGTCAGACTTTGCAATTGCTTTCCCCTCAGCTCCAATATTCACTACCTTAAGCTTTTCAAGTACAGGGTATTCTATTTTTCGTTTCAAAGCTTATATACATTTAAACTAAAAAGCAAAATTACAAAAATGAATGTCGTTTTAAAGATTATAATTACATTATGAAACAAATATTCCAATAATAAATGGATTTAATAGTTCAGGGATGTTTTAAGCGGGAATCTGAATTATTTTAAAACAAAGAAAAAAAGTAACTTTACTCATAATTTCATACAGACTATAACAATTTTAAATTATGTATATCTCCAGGTTAACGTATCAGTTTTTGTTTTTACTTTCATTTTTTATAATATCCTGCAAGGGCCCGCTAAGAATTACGGTTGACAGAAATTTTGCCAGTATGTACAATCCGGGAACCTCAAAATTACATCCTGAATATAATGTCTATCATGATTCAGACGATTCATCTGACTTGATTGTAAAGATTTTTCCGGTTGAACTGCTTTATGGACCGGGTAATAAAGAGGGAACATATATGGGGAAGGTAAGGATTGAATATATATTACAGGAAATTGGTGAAGATAATAAAAAAACGACAGCAGATAGCGGAAGGTCTGAATATACTTTTGATCGTGAGGCTGTAGAGAAACGTTTTGTGAGCACAATACCTTTAAAAGCAGAGAAGGGAAAAATATACGAATTAAAGATTAAAGCCACAGATCTGGTGCGGAAAGATGAAAATCAGAGATTTCTAATGGTTGATAAAAGGTCTGAATTTTCACAGCAGAATTTTTTAGTAATGAATGGCAAGCAGAATATGCTTTATTTTGCTCCCTATATTGTAGGAAATAATACATTCACAATTAGATACAGAAATGATAATTATTCAGAGATTTATGTTTCCTATTATGGGCAGGAGAGTCCTCTGCCCAGACCGTCATTTTCTCCGGCAAGTGAAATCAAATTTTTTGAAATACCTGACAGCAACTGGATATTGCCTTTTAATAAGGGATTAAAATATGTACTCAAATATGAAGGATTATACCATTTTCAGCTGGATAGCACTATTGATGAAGGTCTTTCAATTTTTAACTTTGGGGAAAATTTTCCAAAAATAAAGAAACCAAAACAGTTAATTGGACCCCTGGCTTACCTTGCGACTTCAGCTGAATACGATGAGTTAAAAAAAGCAACCAATCAAAAACTTGCTTTCGATAATTTCTGGCTTAATAAAACTGATAACATTGAGAAAGCAAGAGAATTAATCAGGATATACTATAACAGAGTCTATTTCGCCAATTATTATTTCACCTCGTTTAAACCGGGCTGGAAGACCGACAGGGGGATGGTTTATATAATATATGGGCCTCCTCAGGCTCTATACAGAAGTGATAATCAGGAAAAGTGGGTATATTACCGTAAAAGTTTTACTTCATCCATAACCTTTACGTTTAATTATCAACCTTCTCCTTATGCAGTAAATAATTATATTTTACAGCGTTCTGATAGTCATGAATGGCATTGGAGAGAAGCCATAGATTCCTGGAGAAGAGGTAAGGTTTTTTTAACAGACTAGGTAATTAGTAAAATAAAACTAATATCATTTAGCTGATGTCAGAGAACAAGAATCAGTTCATATACGGAATACATTCAATATTTGAGGCGATACGTGCTGAAAAGAATTTTGAAAAAGTATTCATAAAAAAGGGATTTAAGAGTGATTTACTGGGAGAATTGTTTTCTTACCTGAAAGAAAATACTATCCCTTACCAGTATGTTCCTGTTGAAAAACTTAACAGGATTACAAGGAAGAATCATCAGGGAATTATTGCACTGGTATCTGAAATTGAGTATGTAAATATTGAAAAATTGATACCTTTAATATATGAAAAGGGAGAAGTCCCTTTTGTAGTAATTCTTGACAGAGTGACTGATATCAGAAATTTTGGTGCTATTGCAAGAACAGCTGAATGTGCAGGTGTTAATGCAATAGTAATTCCAAATAAAGGAGCGGCTCAGGTTAACTCCGATGCCATTAAAACATCCTCAGGAGCATTACATTCTATTGCAATATGCCGGACTTTCAATCTGGAAGAGACAATTAAATTTTTAAGGAATAGTGGATTACAGATAGTCGCTGTTACTGAAAAAGCTGAAAATTTCTATTATGGTACGGATTTTACTTCTCCTGTTGCTTTGATACTGGGTGCTGAGGATAAAGGTATTAACAAAGACCTGCTAAAATCAACTGACAAATCAGTTAAAATTCCCATGTTCGGATCTGTGGAATCGCTTAATGTAAGTGTAGCTGCATCAGTTGTTATATACGAAGTTGTGAGGCAGAGAAAATATCCGGAAAACTAACTGTTTATCTCAATTACAGGTAATTGTCTGTTTACCAGAACGTCAAGCGATATAAAAGTCTCGGTTCTTGAAATCCCGTTTATTGCCTGTATTTTATCCGCTAAAATATCCTTAAGATGTTCATTATCTCTGGTATAGACCTTGATAAACATGGAGTACTGACCTGTTGTATAATGACACTGGATTATTTCGGGTATTTTTATTAATTTTTCTGATACATCCTTAAACAGGGAAGCATTTTCAAGAAAAATTCCTATGTAGGCGCATGTATGGTAGCCTAATTTTTTTGGTTCCAGAATAAACTGTGATCCGGATATTACCCCTAATCTTATAAGTCTCTGTACCCTCTGGTGAATTGCTGCGCCTGAAACATTGCACTCACGGGCAACCTCCAGAAATGGTGTACGGGCATCCTTTGTAAGAATTGATAGTATTTTTCTGTCAAGACTATCAATTTGTATGTATTTACTCATAATATATTACGATTTATTATAATTTAATACAAATATAGTTAAATTATTGTTAAATTATAAATAAAAATGAAATAAATATAACAAATTAAATAAAAAATTTGTATAATAATTACATATAAGTATATTTGCATTTAATTTAATTACAAAATGAAACAATATTAAGTAAAATTATTATTAATTGTAAATATAAGATTTAATTATGGAAACAACAGCGCAGATTTCTTCATTAATTGGTAAAGCATTAAAGCATTTGCAAAGAGATGAATTACCGGCAATCCTGAAAATTCAGGGTGGTATAATTAGGGCAGTTCATGAGTTTATGGAATCAAAGGGAGTAATTCATGTCAATCCAATAATAACTTCTCCCGTAACAGATCCATTAAGTCATGATGTTACAGAGGCTGATTTCTTATATGCAGATCAGAAATTCTCCCTGATGAAAAGTATGATTTTGCATAAACAACTTCTGCTTACGCATCCTCATATTGATTCAATATATATAGTATCGCCCAATGTAAGACTTGAGGGCCCTGAAAGAAAGGAAACAGGGAGGCACTTATTTGAGTTTACCCAGGTAGATTATGAATTTAAAGGTAAGACAATGGATTTCGTAATAAAATTTACCGAGGAAATGGTTGCATATATTTTCTCTCAGCTTAATTCAAGGTACGGGGATTTGATTATTCATTTCAGAGGGGAATTATTAAAAGTTCCTGAAACAGGATGGCCACGATATTCGACTCATGAATTAATAAAAAAGTTTGGTGATAAGTGGGAAAAAGAATCATCACTTGCTGCTGATGGCCCTTATTGGGTAACAGATCATGACAGAGAATTTTATGACAGGGAAGACGAAAAAAATAAAGGCCATTTCCTTAACTATGATATAATGTGGCCCGAAGGATATACCGAAGGATTATCAGGTGCAGAAAGAGAAGATGAATATCAGCAGATCGTTTACAGAATGAAAAGATCCGGCACTGATCCGGATGGCTACAAGCAATATCTTGAGGTTGCTGAAGCCGGCCTCATACCAAAGACAGCAGGCGCAGGTATAGGCGTAGAAAGATTAACCAGGTACATAACAAGGAGAAAAGATATTAACGAAGTCTCTCCGTTTAGCAGAAAACCTTATGATACTATACCGTTTTAATATCAATTAACGTAATCGAAATCTTTCTCATTATGTCATTAGTAATTGTTAATTTCCTTTATATTATTTTAAGATAATCCTGTATGTTATTTGATTATATATGTTTTTAATTTATAATACTTAAAAGGAATTTTATTATACTATTGTTAAATATTTTTTTTTATTTATGTTTGAAGTTAAATATACTAAACATTTATAATTTATGATAAAAAATATTTATATTCCGGATGATTACAAACCCTTGCTTGATTTAAAACAAACCGAAAAAGCAATACTGCTTGTTAAAGACATTTTCCAGCAAAATCTTTCGTCAGAATTACGACTTCGAAGAGTTACGGCACCACTTTTTATATTAAAAGGCACTGGTATAAATGATGACCTGAATGGTATTGAACGTAAAGTTGCGTTCGAAATTAAAGATATGAACGGTGCAGTAGCTGAAGTTGTTAATTCTTTGGCTAAATGGAAAAGAATGGCTCTTGCAGACTATGATATTAAAGAAGGCTATGGTATTTATACTGATATGAATGCTATACGTCCTGATGAATATTTAGATAATCTTCATTCTTTATATGTTGATCAATGGGACTGGGAAAGAGTTATGAAAGAAGAAGAAAGAAGCCTTGATTTCTTAAAATTTATTGTAATAAAATTATATGAAGTAATAAAAAGAACTGAATTTGTCATATATGAGCACTATAACCAGATTGAGCCACTATTACCTGACAAAATAGCTTTCATTCATTCCGAGGAATTACAGGCTGAATATCCAAAATTATCGCCAAGAGAAAGAGAAACAGAAGCAGTAAAAAAATATGGTGCGGTATTCGTAATTGGTATTGGTGCTACACTGGCCGATGGCAAACCTCACGATGGAAGAGCCCCTGATTACGATGACTGGATTACTCCCACACATAAAGGTTATAAAGGGCTCAATGGTGATATAATTCTATGGAATCCTATACTGAAAACTGCATTTGAAATTTCTTCAATGGGCATCAGAGTTAACAGGGAGACTTTACTTAAGCAACTTGAAATAACAGGAACTCTTGAAAGAAAAAACCTTATGTTTCATAAAAAACTGCTATCTGGGGAATTACCACTTTGTATCGGGGGCGGACTTGGCCAATCAAGAATCTGCATGTTTTACTTAAGAAAAGCACATATTGGGGAGATTCAGGCAAGTGTCTGGCCACAGGAAATGATTGACGAATGCAGAAAAAATAATATACTGCTGGTTTAATCTATCGGAATTTCACATTTATTTGTTGATATATTACGAGTTATTTTATTTATATCACCTGTTCAATTTTGGACAGGTGATTTTGTTTTATATTACTCATGTTAAATAGGGGTAATAATATAATAAAATATATAAAATATAAATTAAACTATAATAATAATAGGGTACTAAATTAAAAATATATAAAATAATTTGTATATACCATCAAAAAATATACCTTTGTTAACAATAAACTAATTTTTTGTTTTATTTTGATTATAATTACTAAACCTATGAAAATGGAAGTATTTAAAAAAAGAACTTTGCTGATTACTATAGTATTACTGTTGATTTTTACAGGTAATGCCCTGGCTTCGGATGGCAATGGTGTTGATACAGGAATTACTGCATGGATGCTGACTTCTACAGCTCTGGTTCTTTTGATGGTGCCCGGACTGGCGATGTTTTACGGGGGTCTGGTAAGGACAAAAAACGTTCTGGGTACTATGATGCATAGTTTTTCTGCCATGGGTATAATGACAGTACTTTGGATTATCTTCGGTTATGGTATGTGTTTTGGACCAAATGCCCTTGGAGGCTGGTTCGGATGGAGCAATAACCTGTTATTTCTTAAAGGAATTGACACTGAAGTAAATAATGGAGTGCCTGATTATGTTTTTTCCATGTTTCAGGGGAAATTCGCAATTATTACTCCGGCTTTAATCGCAGGTGCCTTTGCAGAAAGAGTGACCTTTAAAGGTTATGCAGTTTTTATTGCGCTGTGGGGTATAATGGTATATAATCCCCTTTGTCACTGGGTATGGGCAGAAGATGGATTTTTATTTAATATGGGAGCAAACGGGGCAATTGATTTTGCCGGAGGGACAGTAGTACATATTTCCGCAGGTATCAGCGGATTAGTTGCCGCCATATATTTAGGTGCCAGACGTGGTTATCCTAAAACCTCGATGCCTCCGAGTAACCTTGTACTGACCATGATTGGCGCTGGTCTTCTCTGGGTTGGATGGTTTGGATTTAATGCAGGAAGCAGCGTAAACAGCGGTCTGGATACTGCACAGGCATTAACAGCAACTCAGGCTGCAGCAGCTGCCGGAGCTATTACCTGGATGATAATTGAAAGTATTCATCAGGGTAAAGCAACAGCATTGGGTTTTGCCAGCGGGATATTAGCAGGATTAGTAGCAGTAACACCAGCTGCAGGTGTTGTTCAGCCATACGGGGCATTAGCTTTGGGAGTAATTGCCTCAGGTCTGTGTTATATTGCCATATCGTTAAAAAATAAACTGGGATATGATGATAGTCTGGATGCATTTGGAGTTCATGGAATCGGGGGAATTACAGGGGCAATTATATTGGCTTTTTTTATAAGAAAAAGCTGGATGAATGAGGCTGCATCACTGACTGAAGGAGGTACGTGGACAGTTGCACAGCAGCTGGGGGTTCAGGTTACAGCAGTTTTAATATCTATAATCTATGCAGCTGTATTAACTTTAATACTGATGGTATTAGTAGATAAAATTATCGGATTCAGATCTCCAGCGAAGAATGAGATGCAGGGACTGGATGCTTCATATCATGGAGAGCACGGGTATGGAATGTTAAATGCAAGCTAATGTCAGATCTCCATTCTCAGGCTGCCATATTTAAATATATAATTTAAAGTAAGTAAGAACAAAATATTTATATAATCATGAAATTAATAACAGCTATAATAAGAGACACTAAACTTGATGAAGTACGGGAAGCCCTGATTGAAAATGAGATTACGCGAATTACGGTTATAAGGGTATCAGGTCACGGCCAGCAAACACGTGAACAAATATACAGGGGAAAAAAAATTGTGCCGGGGCTTATTCCAAAAGTTAAGCTGGAAATCGCAGTTAATGATGCTTTTGTTGACATTACCGTGAATACTATTATTAATTCAGCAAGAACTAACAAAGATGGAGAGGTTGGAGATGGAAAGATATTTATTACTCCGCTGGAGGAATGTATCAGAATACGTACAGGTGAAAGAGGAGGTAAAGCGATTTAAGATTAGCTAACTGCTGAGTGCTTTTTGAAAATCATCTCCTGACGGGCTCTGGAATACCCTAAGTTCAAATTCCGGAATTACAGCCATGATATGATCAAATATATCAGCCTGAATGCTTTCATAGTTTGCCCACCGCTGATCATTGCTGAAAACGTATACTTCAATAGGTATTCCTTTATCTGTAGGTTGTAATTGCCTTATAAGGAAGGTCATATTATTATGAATTTTCGGATGATACTGCAGATAACTTTCAAGGTATTTTCTGAATGTACCAATATTCGTCATTCTGCGTCCGTTTACGATAACTGATTCGTCAATATTATTCTCTTTATTGTATAATTCAATTTCTGCCTGTTTTTCTTCAATATATCCTTTTAAAAACTGAATTTTTTTAAATTTTTCTACCATTTCCTTTGTGCAAAATTTTACACTTTTCATATCAATATTAATAGAACGTTTAATTCGTCTTCCCCCTGATTCTTCCATACCTTTCCAGTTGGTAAAAGAATCAGATATCAGGGCATAAGTAGGTATTGTAATGATTGTTTTATCCCAGTTCTGTACTTTCACAGTATGGAGACTGATCTCTATAACCGTACCATCTGCATTATGCTTTGGCATTGTTATCCAGTCGCCGACTTTTATCATGTGGTTTGCTGAAAGCTGAATACTTGCAACAAATCCAAGCAAAGTATCCTTAAAAACCAGAATTAGTATTGCAGCTATGGCCCCCAAACCTGCCAGCAGTCTGGTTACTTCCTTATTGAAAAGAATTGAAATTATCAGTAATATGGCAATAAAATATATAATAATCTTGACAACCTGTATATAACCTTTTATGGAGCGGCCTTTGGAAACAGGTAATGTCTGATATATATTATACAACCCATTAACTAAAGGATCAATTACCATTAAACTTAAAATAACTATATAAACTTTGATTGCTCCCTGAATAATTGTTACTATGCTTTCATAATCATATAAGACAAATCGTAACAGATAAAGTATTATTAGTGCAGGTGCCAGTTTTGAAAGGCGGATTAATATTTTTTTATCTAATAAAATATCATCCCAGATGGTTTTGCTCTTTTTAACTATTCGGGTAATTATATTTATAATTACTTTTTTTAAGATAAAATCAGCAATAATCGCAATGATAATTATAAGAAATATACCAACCAATATATTCAACAGGGACACATAATTCTCCGGGAATCCCCACCTGATTAATAAATCTTTTATATTGAACAGAAACCTGGAGTCCATTTTTAAAAATTTTTAAATAAGTATCTTAAAAAAAACAAAATTAAACTTTTATTATTGTGTTATAAAAGTTTAATTGTTCTTTAATAAGTGAAAAGGATAAAGGATAAAGGATAAAGGATTAAAGGGTAAGTGAAAAATTACGAATCCGGGGTTGTCAAGGAAGTAGTTTTAATATAATAAAACTTTTTGCCTCCAGAACAACCCCGGATTAGACATACGATATTGGTTATTAGCTAATCGTCAAATCTGGTTCTCCTTCTTCTCTGTACTTTATATAACCAGTACCTGGTATAGTTTTCCTGGATTATTAGTCCAACCGGCCCCTCATATAATCCTCCAACACCGTGGGAATCATATACTCTTATAGCTATAAGATTACCTGTATCTTTCAGTTCAATATTTTCAGGAATATAGTAACCTCTGAATTCCCTGTACTGACCGTTTGTTCTGATTACGCCATCCCGGGGATTAAAATCGCCGGTAAATCCTATAAGCTGACCATTTAAGTAAACCTGGTCTATGTCATCAATTTTGCCTAATAACAAAACCAGCTTTTCTGAACCTAAACCTGCCGGTAAGTCAAAGTTTTTTCGATACCAGGCAAAGCCATCATAATCTTCAAATCCCTGTTCTTCCCATATTCCTGGTACAGACTGAGTAAACCAGTGTTCATCCTGATAATCGACTTCTTTCCAGATAAGACTGTCATTGGTTTTAAATTTCCAGTCACCTTCAAGATTTAAATCAACATTAAACAGGTCGGATAAATATATTCCAAGATCACCTCTGATTATACCTCCATCCTCATAATGATCATATACTCTGACAGCTATTAAATTATCCCTGGTAAAGTCTAATATATCTGATGGCAGAATATATTTCCTGTAAGTATTAGCTGCTGATTTGAAGTCGGGTGGAAAACCGCCTGTTGAGGCAATAAGCCTGCCATTTACATATACCTCATCAACATCGTCTATCCTGCCCAGGTATAAGTAAAGATTCGAATCCTTATATTTTGGAGATAGCCTGAAACTCTTCCTGTACCATGCATACCCGTTGTAATTGTAATAGTTGCTCCTTTCCCATCGTGACGGGGCATATATCCGGTCCCACTTGCTGTCATCATATTCAGGTTCAGCCCATTCTTTTTTATCTCCAATTGAAAATCTCCATGTCCCTTTAAGATTTCTTATTTTTCCTTCTTTATATTCGCAGGAAATAAATAAAATTATAACTGCAGAAAAAATCAATACTTGTTTCATAATAAATTAAATTTTATTAGATAGATTAATTTTCACTATTTCTCATTTTTGTTGCCTATAAATTGTGTTATTAGCAAACTCAGGCCTCCAAAAAGAAAAATAGATGAAAAATAAGCTACTCCGCTTTCAGGAAAAATATAAGTATAGTTGGCAATCAAACTGCCTACTATTATTCCTATAGCTATAGCTATAAGGAATATACCAATTTTTAAAGATACTTTGCCTCCTCTTCCTATTTCTGATTTAAGAATAGAAGGATCTGCGCCTTTTTCAAGAATTTTTATTCTTTCCTGGTTTCTGCTTCTCAGATATATCACTCCAAGAACTAGTCCGGTTATTGACGCAAAGATGATAAAAACAATAATTACTCCGCCCATTGGTGCCATGATTTTAAATTTTTAAATTAATAATTCATTTTTCAGTCATTATGACGCCATAATAATAAATCGGTTACACTTTATAAAAATATTTTCTCTTCATTGTCATATTTGTCTATTTTTCAATATTATAAGTAAATTAGTCATATTATTAGTCTTTTCTATACAAAATATTTAAATTAGATATTTGTAACCGTAATCTTATTTAAAGCGTCAAATCTCCGGATGCAAACAAAAGAAGATAGTTATTATATATCCAGTATACTGGCTGGTAATATATCAGACTTTTCAATACTTATAGATAAATACAAAGATATGGTTTATACTTTAGCTTACAGGATAGTCGGAAACCGTGAAGATGCCGAGGAACTGGCACAGGATGTGTTTGTCAAGGTTTATAGATACTTAAAAAATTTCAGGGGACAATCCAAATTTTCTACATGGATATACAGTATTACTTATAATACATCAATATCAAAAGTCAGAAAAAAACAAATAGAAAGTGTTTCGCTAAATAATCATGATAATACCAGGTACGATATAATTGACGATGGATATGAAGAATATTATAATTTTGATAAAGTTCCTGTGGAATTATTAAAACAGGCTCTTGATGAATTAAATCCGGTTGATAAGTCAATACTGACTTTGTATTATCAGGATGATAAACCTGTTAAAGAGATATCAAAAGTAACGGGTTTAACTGATTCAAATGTGAAAGTCAGACTGCACCGCAGCAGACAAAAATTATTTCAAAAATTACAGGTATTATTTAAAGAGGAATTAACAGATTTATTATGAAAGAAGAAGAAATTTATAATAAAAAGGCAAAAGAGTTTTTCAGCAAGATCGGACTGGAAAAGACATCTTCGGATTTTACAAGTGTTGTTATGGGGAGGATTCAGGTTGAACCGGGAATTGAAAAAAGTAAAATACTTCCTGGATTACCTTATTTTTTAATAGCAATGTTCTTTACAGCTGGAATTCTTATTCTTCCTTTTAACAATTATATACTGAGTTTTATAAATGATTTGGTAAATATAGTTTTAAATGTTGATTACACCTTTATATACGACATTATTATCAGTATAACAGATACAATTATAGATTATGCTATATCATCAACAGCGCTGATTATTTTAACATTAACTGTAATACTATTTCTTATCTTGATTTTTATAAATTATTCGGGCTACAAATATGAAATTGCCAGAATTCAGATTTCATAACAACGAATCAGGAATAATAGCCGGTTTTATGACATTTTATAGTTATAATAAACCAAAACAGATTATGGTTGTGTGCTTTAGATAATTCCTGGTTTTTCGTTTATTCAGACTTAATGACTTCCAGAAGTTCTATTTCAAAAATCAGAGCCATGTTTGGTTCCAGCAAAGATCCGGGCCTTACTCTCTGTCCATAAGCCAGTTCAGTTGGAATGTATAATTCCCATTTTCCTCCTTCTTTCATTAACTGAAGTGCTTCCTGCCATCCCTTGATTACACCTTTTACAGTAAATTCTGCTGGTTCACCGCGTTTATAAGAACTGTCGAATTCTTTACCGTCAATTAGATATCCCCGGTAGTTGCATTTTACTTTATCATTTAATGTAGGTGTTATTCCTGTACCTTCTTTTATTATCTTGTACTGTAACCCTGATTCCGTAACATTCACATCTTTATTCTTCTTATTTCTGGCAAGAAAAATCTCGCCCTCATCTAAATTATGTTGCATACGCTCATCCCTGGCTTTTCTAAAATGATTGTTTAAAATCTGTGTAATCTCTTCTCTTGTAAATACAGTATCTTTATCATTACTGTAAACGCTTTTAATAGCCATAGTAACCGCATCTATATTTAATCTGTCAACATAATTTGAATATTTCAGGCTGTTTGCAAATGAAAGTCCGAATGCAAAACTTGCTGAATCCAGTTCGTTGTTGAGTGATATTTTTTTACCACGTTTTATACTATCACCACAGGAAACTGTTATGCAGGATATAACAACAATAATTACTAAATTCTTAAAATTTTTCATGATTTATTTTTATAAGACGTTATGTTTTAATATGCGAATATAAATTTATGAATTGATATTTCAAAATGAGTTAACTTATCAATAAGAATTTATCTTTATTCAAATGGACCATGTTAATGTTAGTAACCCCTTATATGCGGTCATTTCAAATTTAGAACCTTATTTAAATTATATATATATTTTTTAATTATTTTAATATTCTGTATGTTAATAATTACTAAATTGCCTTATTAATTTTAAATCCTATTATGATATACCTGTTTAACAGATATTACAGGGCAATACTGTTATTTATTCCGGCATTATTCGTGCAGTCAATATATTCAATTAATTGTAAAAACAATGAATCAGATATTGTTAACCTGGATAAATTTAATAAAAATATCACATATGAAAAACATGTATCCTTTACAGATGATTCATTAAATCAGGCGAAAAGCAAAGAAGATACTCTGGGGGGACAAATCAGACTAGTGAAAGAAATAAACGGAATAAAGATATACCAGTATGTAACTCAAGATTCTGAAGAAGATTCTTTAGATTCATTATTATTGATTTCTGATATTAAAACTCCTATGGTACATTCTGTTCGAAATGAACAATCAGAAACTGATGAATTTAAAATTTTGTTGTCATCACCATACAGTAAATTAAATCCAATACCGTCAGACATAAATTTACCTGATGGATTAATCTTCAGGATTCAGCTGGGAGCATTTAGTAAACCGGTTTCAAACGATACATTCAAAGGATTATCGCCCGTATCATATGAGTTAGTAAATGGAAAGATAAAATATTATGCCGGTATTTTTTATTCATCGGAAAGTGCCGGAAAGGCATTAAAAGAGATAAGAGAATATGGATTTTCAGATTCTTTTTTAGTACCATTTTACAATGGTAAAATAATTTCAATTGAAAAGGCCAAGGAGATTGAATATTCACAAATAAAATTGTAAATATTTCTTACATATATTAGAAAATTTTATATTTTTGAGAAGCCTTAAAATGACTTTAAATATTTTGAGGATAATTATTAAACAAGAATCTGACGATGGGCAAAAAGGAATATATGGACAGCCGTCCAAAACTTAAGGAATATATTGATGAAGATATAGTTAAATGCAAATTCCTGGTTTTGCATAATGATGATATCCATACATTTGATTATGTTATTGAATCTTTGATTAGTATATGTAAAATGGATACTGTACAGGCTGAGCAATGCACTTTTTTGGTGCATTATAAGGGGAAATGTGATATAAAAAAAGGTACTGCACGTTATCTTAAACCGCTCAAAGATGGATTAACAGACAGGGGTTTAAATGCAACTATTGAATAATTCAACCGAATTTCTACTATCTTTATGTCACCTATTGCTATTGCACTATTAATATTACTGGGAATTTTGCTTTTGCTTATTGAATTTCTTATAATTCCAGGAGTTACAATTGCCGGAATAGGAGGATTCATACTCATAGCCGGAGGAATATTTTCAGCATATCGTTCACATGGTTCAAAATTTGGGAATATTACTTTAGCAATAACCGTTCTGGTACTGATAATTATATTCTCTTTTGCTCTCAGGTCACGAACGTGGAAGAAAATTGCACTCGATACAAAAATTAATAGTTCAGTTGACAATATAAAAAAGGAAGGAAGATTTACTGTTGGTGAAAGAGGAAAAACAATTACAAGATTAGCGCCTATTGGTAAAGCAATGTTTAATAACAAAATTATAGAAGCAAAATCATTATCTGGTTATATTGATGAGAATACTGAAGTTGAAATAATAAAAATTCAAAATACAAACGTTATTGTTAAACCATTAAAATAATTAAGTATTATGGGAACAGGTATTGGAACATATATTCTTTATATAGTTGGAGTTTTAGTTTTCCTGATGATTGTACTTTATTTTGTGCCACTGGGATTATGGTTTCAGGCTCTGGTATCGGGTGTGAGAATTTCTCTTGTACAGCTTATTTTTATGAGATGGAGAAAAGTCCCTCCTTCAATAATTGTAAGGGCATTGATCGAAGGAACCAAAGCCGGGCTCATATTGAACAGAAATGATTTAGAGGCACATTATCTTGCAGGCGGGCATGTTGAAAAAGTTGTACATGCACTTGTTTCTGCTGAAAAAGCAAATATTGATTTACAGTTTAATATGGCTACTGCTATTGATCTGGCAGGCAGAGATGTATTTGAGGCAGTGCAGATGTCGGTAAATCCTAAAGTTATTAATACACCACCTGTTACTGCAGTATCAAAAGACGGTATTCAACTTATCGCCAAGGCCAGGGTGACTTTAAGGGCCAATATTAAACAACTTGTAGGAGGAGCCGGAGAAGAAACCGTTTTGGCAAGAGTAGGAGAGGGCATAGTTTCTTCGATAGGTTCTTCTCATTCTCACAAAGTAGTTCTTGAGAATCCTGATTTCATTTCCAAGGTAGTTTTGGAGAAAGGACTGGATGCAGGAACAGCTTTTGAAATACTGTCAATAGATATTGCTGATATTGATATTGGTAAAAACATTGGTGCAGTATTACAGATGGATCAGGCAAATGCTGATAAAAATATAGCACAGGCAAAAGCAGAGGAGAGAAGAGCTATGGCCGTTGCTTTAGAGCAGGAAATGAAAGCTAAAGCTCAGGAAGCGCGTGCAAAAGTCATAGAAGCTGAAGTTCAGATTCCTTTGGCTATGGCTGAAGCTTTCAAAGCCGGAAATCTGGGTATAATGGATTACTTTAGGATGAAAAACATAGAAGCTGATACACTGATGAGGGATTCTATTGCTAAAACACCGGATAAGCCGGAACCGGGGAAAAAATAATGTTGCCCTAAGGAGTATTTATTATTAGGAAGATTATAATATGATAAATATTCTTTTCCTGATTATTAAGAATTTAAAATTTTTTTAATCATATAATTTTATAATAGATATAATCATATAAATATTTAATATTCAGCGTTATAAGCATGAGTTATTAAATTATTAATTTAATGTACCGAAAGAACATCAGACAATTTTATTATAAATTTTATTTTACTGATTTAAAGTCGGTTCTATTATTTTTTTTTATATTTATTGCTTAAATATATTTTCCTAAACCGCAATAATTTTTTTTTATTGAAAACATTAGTAAGTTTGTACTGTTAATAAAAATTAGAATAACAAACTTTAATTGAAATTGTATAACAAATAATTAATTAATTATGAAGAAAATTAAGCGAAACTACTTAACATCTGTTGTTGTTGCAGCTTTTTTGCTAAGCAGCTGCGGCGGTTTAAATAAGATGGTCGATAAATCTAGCGACGTATCCTATCAAGTACAGCCTAATCCGCTTGAAATGCATGCCGGACAGGTAGAAGTTACCATTGATACCAAATTCCCTGAAAAGTATTTCAATAAGAAGGCTGTAGTTGTTGCCACTCCTGTATTAAAATATGAAGGGGGGCAGACTGAATTTGAAGCAACTACACTTCAGGGAGAAAAAGTTGAAGCTAACAATAAGGTAATATCCTACGATGGAGGAGGGTATTCTTACACAGGGAAGATTCCTTATACTGATGAGATGCTTCGTTCAGGGCTTTATGTTGAAATGTCAGCACAAATAAAAGAAAAGACTCCGATAGAAATACCAGGCATTAAAATTGCTGATGGAGTTATTGCAACACCTGCTCTGGTAGCAGTTAATCCCAAGACTATTCTGGCTGGTGACAAATTCCAGAGGATCATTCCGGAATCTCTTGATGCCGACATACATTATGTGATTAATAAGTCTAATGTAAGGGATTCAGAACTTAAATCTGAAGATATAGTTTCCTTGCAGGATAAAATTAAAGAAGCAAGCCAGGCAGAGAAAAAGGAATTTAAGGGAGCAAACATTTCAGCTTATGCATCACCTGACGGGCCATATGATCTCAATGAAGGATTGGCTGAAGACAGACAGGAATCTGCACAGAGATACATGAAAAGAATACTGAAGAAAGCCAAGGTATCAGACGCTGACGCTGAAGGATTCATGAGTCTTGCCTCTACTGCAGAAGACTGGGAAGGATTTAAAAAGCTTATGGAAGAGTCTGATATACAGGATAAAGAACTGATATTAAGAGTTCTCTCGATGTATTCTGATCCTGTAGTAAGAGAAAAAGAAATTAAAAACATCGCTGCTGCTTTCAAGGAAATAGCTGAAAAAGTTCTGCCTAAACTTCGCAGATCAATGTTAAACGTTAATATTGATAAGATAGGCTATTCAGATGAAGAAATAGCAGAACTGGCAAAAACAAATCCGGATACATTAAATCTCGAAGAGATTTTATATGCTGCCACACTTACTGAAGATCTTGAAGAAAAACTGGCAATTTATCAGAAAGCTGCTGAAAACTTTCCTGAGTGCTTTAGAGCTATAAATAATGTTGGCCATGTATATGTAAAGTTAGGCAAAGTTGCAGAAGCTAAGGAAGCTTTCGTGGCTGCCAAAGAACTTAAGGAAAATGATGTTATTAAGAATAATCTGGGAGCAATTGCCTTGTTAGAAGGTGATTTGGCAAAAGCTGAAGAATTATTCACCTCAGCTATGGGAGCTGGTGATGTTGTAAACTACAATCTGGGGATTATTAAAATTAAACAGGCTGATTATGATGCTGCTGTTAATTATTTTGGTAATGAACCTTCATTCAACGCTGCACTTGCTCAATTACTTAGCGGTGATACTGAGAAGTCATTGACTACATTAAACCAGTTAGGAGATGTTGACTGTCCAATGGTTTATTATTTGAAAGCCGTAGCTAGTGCAAGAAGTGACAGAGAAGAAGGTGTCCTTAATAATTTACGGACAGCTGTTGGCAAAAAAAGCGAATTAAAGGAACATGCTAAGAAAGATCTTGAATTTGCAAAATATTCTGAAAACGAGGCATTCACTTCAATAGTAGAATAAAAGAAATCAACATTATAATTTTAAAAGCGATCCTGAAAACTCAGGACCGCTTTTTTTTAGTTTATTAATGAGATCCCAGAGTACTATCCCAACACTTACTGATATGTTAAAAGAATGTTTTGTTCCGAACTGCGGAATTTCAATACTTATATCACTCATATCAATAACCGATTGATCTACTCCCTTCATTTCATGTCCGAATATAAGGGCATAACTTTCATTTTTTTGTAAAGGAAATTCATTTAACATAACACTTGAGTCAGTCTGCTCAACTGAAATTATTTTATATCCCTCTTTCCTGAGTTGTTTTATAGCATCAGTTGTTTTGTTAAAATATTTCCATTCAACTGAATCAGTGGCACCCAGGGCAGTTTTATGTATATCTTTGTGTGGAGGAGTAGCTGTAATACCACACAGGTAAACAGCTTCGATTAGAAATCCATCAGCTGTTCTGAAGACGGAACCTATATTATTAAGACTTCTTACATTATCAAGTAAAATTATAAAAGGAAATTTTTCTGTCTTTTTAAATTCTTCCACTGATTTCCTATTTAGTTCAGAATTTTTTAATTTTCTCATCTTTTAGAATATTAATTTTTTTCCTAATATGATCATAATCCTGATGTAAGATAAAAAAAATAAATATTTTAGTATTATAAAATTTAATTAAAGCAATAATAACATGAATATACACGAGTACCAGGGGAAATTGATATTGAAAAAGTATGGAGTTGCAGTACCTGCAGGTATTGTGGCTTCCACGCCTGAAGAAGCTTTAAATGCAGCAAAAGAATTACAAAAAGAAACGGGAACAGTTTCTTTTGCAGTGAAGGCTCAAATACACGCAGGCGGAAGAGGTAAAGGAGGAGGAATAAAAATTGCCAGGAGTATTAATGAAGTCAGGCAATATGCAGATGAAATTATTGGTATGCAGCTTATAACTCACCAGACAGGTAGCGAAGGTAAAAAAGTAAACAAGGTCTTAATCGAGCAGAATATTTATTATCCTGGTGACAATCCGATTAAAGAATATTATTTAAGCGTCCTTTTAAACAGGAATACAGGCCGCAATATTGTCATGTATTCTCCCGAAGGAGGTATGGATATTGAGACAGTCGCAGCCAAAACACCCCACTTAATTTATAAGGAAGAAATTGATCCTTCTGTCGGGTTTCTACCTTTTCAAGCCAGAAAAATTGCTTTTAATCTTGGTTTGAGAGGAAATGCTTTTAAAGAAATGATAAAGTTTTCAACTGCCTTATATAAGGCATATACTGAGAGCGATGCTTTACTTATTGAAATAAATCCTGTTATAAAGACTTCCGATAATATGGTATTTGCTGCAGATACAAAAGTTAATCTGGATGATAATGCTTTGTTTAGACATCCGGAATATTTAGCAATGAGAGATCTTACTGAAGAAGATCCTGCAGAGGTTGAAGCATCGAAGTATAATTTAAATTTTATAAAACTTGATGGCAATATAGGCTGTATGGTGAATGGAGCAGGGTTAGCCATGGCTACTATGGATATGATAAAATTATCAGGAGGAAATCCTGCGAATTTTTTGGATGTTGGCGGTACAGCAAGTGCCGAAACCGTAGAAGCCGGATTCAGGATTATTTTAAAAGACCCAAATGTAAAAGCCATTCTAATTAATATTTTCGGGGGGATAGTCAGATGTGACAGGGTTGCCCAGGGAATAGTTGAATCTTATAAATCAATAAAAAATTTAAAAGTTCCTGTTATAGTTCGTTTGCAGGGAACTAATGCAATGAATGCTAAAAAACTTATCGATAAATCGGGGATGAAAATATTATCTGCAATTACTTTGGAGGAAGCTTCTGAACTTATTAAGAATAGTATTTAAGGTTGATAGTTCAGTTCTTTCTTTTAATCGGTAAGGTCATACATCTTGGACCTCCTCCGCCTCTGGCCAACTCACCACCTTCTATTGTAATAACAAACTTTTTATAGTTATTTAAATCCTTAATGCCATTTAATACGTCCGTAGCCTTAATTATTTCATAACCATGTTTGTTTAGTGCCTCATTCGTGTGAACGTTTCTTTCATACCCGATGATTTTTCCCGGGGCGAGGGCAAAGAAGTTGGCTCCGCTATGCCATTGTTCACGCTCCTGAATTAAGATCTCCTTACTTCCACCACAGGGAACAGGACGTATATCCAATCCGAGTTTTTTTAATGAAATAATAACATCATCTACAGTCTCAATATTTTTAATTTTGCCCTTATCCAGCTTAATAAGTACTGTTTGAAAGTTTAATCGATTGTAAATTACAGGTTCATAAATAATGCAGGTATTTTTATCGAGGAATGTCAGGACCATGTCAAGATGTATAAAGGATTCAGGTGAATAGGGCAGTTCCTGCACTATTATATACTTTATCTCTTCCTTTTCCAGCAGTTGATTAATAATATAATCAACTCCCTGCGAAGTGGTACGGGGACCAATCCCTATCAACAAAGTATTATTATTAACAACCATTATATCTCCTCCTTCAATTGTGATTGCCTTTTCGTTAATATTCTTAGAATCAGGGCAATATGCCTTTATTTGAAATTGGGGGTGATAATTGAAAATAGCTTCCATTATTAATGCCTCACGAATCCTTACATTTTTAGCCATTTTTGCTATAAATACATTGCTATTTATAACAAAGGATGGGTCTCTGGTAAAGAAGAAGTTATGCAAAGGTTCAAGTGAGTAATTCCCTTTATTCAGGTAATTGGTTAAATTGATTTTTTCCAGCAGTACTCCTTCAATAAGCTGGTTGATTAATATTCTTTCGGGGATCTCGGTTAGTTTATGATAAATATCAGTTAATCCACAGGTATTGGTTATTTTTTTTAATAAATCCTTTTTAGACTGTTCATTTTTTAATATATCATATAATAAGTCTTTAACTTCAAAAACTTTAGCATAATTCTTAAGAATTCCTTTCAACTGGCTGAACTCTTTGGAGGCAACCGATAAATTCAATATATCACTATATAGCGCTCTTTCTGCTGTTGAAGGAGTCATATTTTCCACTTCAGGCCCCGGAGAGTGTATTATAACCGCTTCAATCTCTCCAATTTCCGAGTTAATACCGACTTTTATTTTTTCAACCTCTGACATAGAACTGACATAGTATATAAAAGTGAAATATACAAAATATGCAGAAAAATAGTCTGAAATAAACAATCAGTTTTTAATCCTGGTTTAAGATTTCTACTTTAACAGGATTTCTTTTATCAAAATTTGTCATTACTATGGATTAATTGCCGGTATAGTTAATCTTGCTATGTGAACCATCACAGTAAGGTAATTTGCCTGACCGGCCGCATCTGCAAATTGAGGCTACTTTCATTTGTTTCATTTCTTTTCCATCGGTCCCTATAATTTTAAAGTTTCCTTTGATTATCACTGGCCCGTTTTTCAGTACTTTTATCTCAGTCTTCTGTTCTGTATCCTGGCGATCTTCAGGGACATTCTGTTCTTTTTCAATGTCTTTATTCCATTTGTATGTTAATGCATTAGTAGGGCACTTATCCACGATTCTTATTATATCTTCTGTTGGTGCTCCATTCATATTAATCCACGGCCTTTTACTCGGATTGAAGACTTTTAGCAGTTCCCTGTAACAATAGGTTGCATGAATACATTCACTGGGACGCCAAAATACGGTTATATCTTTATTTTTATATTTTCGTGCTTTACTGTACATATCAACATTTTCAGTAAAAATAGTAAATTAATCATGAATTTTGTTCCCTAATATAACATAACAATGATGAGATTTAATAGTTTAATTTCTGAATTAAGACAGATATATTTGGAACGGGAGAAAGGATTGTTATACAGGTCAAAATCACTTCAACTTGCACCAGGATAAATAGAGGATATATAAATGATTTATTAATTGTGAAGTCTATATGCTTTTAATAACTTTGTTAATAATAAAAATTGGATGTTTGTTTAAACATATGATTTTTTTTTTCGTTTAATAGCTTAAGATTATGGCACAAATATTGTGAAGTCAAAAGAAAGTTGAAAAATGATTCATAAATTATTAATAGCAGTATTTATCGTATTCCTGATTAATACAGTCAAAGCACAGGATACTATTCAGCTTCACAAAGATGGTGCCGCCTATGTACTTTATGGAGTAATAATTGACGGGGATACCTTGTTACTTTCCAGCATTGACGAAGTATACATCTTTCCGCTCAGGAAGTTTAATTCAGCAAGGGATCTCAGGAGATACAGGAGATTAATCAGGAATGTTAAAAAAGCTTATCCTTATGCAAAACTTGCCAAAGCGAAGTTAGATGAAATTGAAGCAAATTTTGTAAAACTAAAAACAGATAAAGCCAGAAAGAATTATATAAAACAAGTTGAAAAAGAAATAAAATACGAATATGAGGATGAACTGAAAAAACTTACCATAACGCAAGGAAGGATATTGATAAAGCTAATTGATAGAGAAACAGGAGAAACCTCCTATGAACTGGTTAAAGAATTAAGAGGTTCATTTTCTGCTTTTTTCTGGCAGGCTTTGGCCCGGTTATTTGGTTCTAACCTCAAAAGTGAGTTTGATGCCCATGGTGAGGACAAGTTGATAAATGAAATTGTAATTCTAATTGAAAACGGGCAGCTCTAATAAGCCTGATTAAATATTTACAGCAGATTCAGCATTTCTTTAACGACATTTTCCGCACCCTCCGCAATTTGTACTATGTTAGCATCAAGCATATAACAGGGTGTTGTAACAATTTTATGTTTCTTATCAACAACTGTTTCTGCATGTATCGTATTTTTATGTTTTGCCCCCATTTGTTCCACTGCTTTTGCGGTTGCGGGATCGCTGCCAATGGTTATTTCAATATCACCCAGCACCTTTGCCAAGATAACAGGTGAAATACATAAAGCTCCAACAGGCTTTTTTTGCTTCACCATAGATTTAATAGCTGCAGCTGCCTCTTCATTTATATGGCAATTAGTACCTTTAAATGCAAAATCTGATAGGTTTTTTGCCACTCCGAATCCCCCGGGGAAAATTAAAGCATCATAATTGTCAGCATTGAATTTGCTTAAAGGACTAATCCTGCCACGAGCAATCCTTGCCGATTCAATTAAAACATTTCTTGTTTCTTTTATTTCTTCACCGGTAATATGATTTATTACATGATGCTGATTTATATCAGGAGCAAAAATATCATAAATGGCATTGTTTTTTATAATTGCATACAGGGTTAAAGTTGCTTCATGTATTTCTGCTCCGTCAAATACTCCACAACCGGATAATATTACTGCAAATCTTACTGGTCTGTTCATAATGGTTAAGTTTATTTTTTTTCTAATTTATTGAATTTTCCTGATAAATGGCAATAAAATTTAAGGCTTTTGCAAATTATATCTGTATTAAATTATCCGACATACTTTTTATTACATGCTAATCATATGCCTTATTATAATCAAGTACCTTAATCACTTCTTCCGGGGCCTGGACCAGTTCAATTAAAACACCTTCTCCGCATAAGGGAAATTCATTATTTCCTTTAGGATGAATAAAACAAATATTATATCCTCCTGCTCCTTTCCTTATACCTCCAGGTGTAAAGCGAACACCCTGTTCCTCTAACCACTCAACTGCTTTTTGAAGATTATCTATCCAGAGTCCAATGTGGTTAAGAGCCGGTTCATGTACGGCTGGTTTTTTATCAGTATCAAGGGGCTGCATAATATCTATCTCAATCAATGCAGGGCCTGAACCTATTTTTAATATATCTTCATCTACATTTTCTCTCTCACTCTTAAAACTACCTGTTTTATTTAATCCCATTATATCTATCCAGAATTTTTCCAGCCTGGATTTATTTTTACTGCCCAGTGCAATATGCTGTATTCCCAGAACTTTAAACGGCCTAGTTTTATTCATTTTTTTATTTGTTTATAGTTAACAATAGAGCAATAGAACAATAGAACAATTCAACAATATAGCAATTTTACAATTTAAAAATAAAACATCTATTATTAAGTGCAATAATGAATTTTAATGGTGAAATTTTATTATTGTCTGTCATGGTATATAATAAAGTATTAAAAATTCTATATTTTTAATGCATGATTGATTCCGGATTTTAGTTATTAATAATGAAAAAGCTTATACCTATAGTACTTAAAATCATTCCCAGAAGGCACCTCATTAGGTTAAGCTATATTTTCATGAGAATAAGTGCATTATTTTATAAAGGAAATAATGTTGAATGCCCGGTTTGTAGCAGCCGGTTCTGTAAATTCCTTCCATATGGTCACAATATAATAAGAGAAAATGCTTTGTGCCCTAAATGTCTGTCGCTGGAACGGCACAGATTAATGTGGCTGTTTCTCAGAGATAAAACCGATTTTTTTACCGCTAATCTTAAGGTTTTACATGTTGCCCCTGAGCAATGTTTTTATTCAAGATTTAAGAAACTGAATAATCTGGATTATATTACGGCAGATATGGAATCTCCTATTGCGGATATTAGACTGGATATCCAGAAAATGCCATTTGAAGATAATGAATTTGATGTAATAATATGTAACCATGTGCTGGAACATGTGGAAGATGACAAAACAGCAATGTCAGAAATTCTGAGGGTACTTAAGAAGGGAGGATTTGCTCTTATGCACGTACCAATAGATTATTCAAGAAAGGAAACTTATGAAAACAATACAATTACTGCCCCAAAGGAAAGGGACAAACATTTCAGGCAAAAAGATCATTATAGATTGTACGGCCTTGATTTTCCTGACAGACTGAAGGAAGCCGGATTTAAAATCACAGATAATAATTATACAGACGAACTGGATAAAGAAACAATTGAAAGATACCGGTTAATTAAGAATGAATACATGTATGCTTACCGGAAATATTAGATTTTTTAATTTTTTTTTAATAAAATACAAATAATTATCTATATTTGTCAACCAAATTGTTTTAAAATGAGAATTATCATAGTCATCGTGTCTGTCCTCGTGGTTAGCATTCTTAGGATGCTAAGGTAAGGATGGAACGTGCTATGATTTAATATATAAAGCCATTCTTACCAGTAAGAATGGCTTTTTCAGTTTTATATATCTGTTATAATTTATTATTAAAAAACAGAAAAATATTATGCAAATCAGGTTAAGAAGTTCAGTTACTACCGAAGGCAGGCGAATGGCTGGAGCAAGAAGCCTTTGGAGAGCATCAGGTATGAAAGAAGAGCAATTCGGCAAGCCTATTATTGCTATAGTGAACTCGTTCACCCAGTTTGTGCCGGGGCACACTCATTTGCATGATATTGGTCAGCATATTAAGCATATTATTGAAAAACAGGGTTTTTATGCTGCAGAGTTCAATACAATTGCTATAGATGACGGTATTGCTATGGGACATGACGGAATGTTATACTCTTTGCCTTCCCGTGAACTTATTGCAGACAGTGTTGAATATATGTGCAATGCGCATAAAGTAGATGCTATGATATGCATTAGCAATTGCGATAAAATTACTCCCGGCATGCTTATGGCCGCGGTACGGCTAAATATCCCTTCAATTTTTGTTTCCGGAGGGCCCATGGAAGCAGGAGTAATCAGAAATAAAAAATATGACCTGATTGATGCTATGGTAATGGCTGCTGATAAGAGTGTATCTGACAGGGAATTGTATGAAATTGAACTTAATGCCTGTCCGACCTGTGGTTCATGTTCAGGGATGTTTACAGCAAACTCTATGAATTGCCTTAATGAGGCAATCGGACTGGCCTTGCCTGGAAACGGAACAGTAGTGGCTACGCATAAAATACGGTTAACACTCTTTGAAAAAGCTGCTATGCAGATAGTCGAAAATACTAAAAAGTATTATGAAAAAGGGGATAAATCGGTATTACCTCTTTCTATTGCTACTAAGGCTGCATTTACAAACGCTATGGCACTGGATATTGCTATGGGCGGTTCAACAAATACTGTTCTTCATATTCTGGCAATTGCAAATGAAGCAGGAGTCAGCTTTACTATGAAAGATATAGATAAACTGTCAGGGAAAATACCAGTTTTATGTAAAGTTGCACCCAGCTCGCACTACCATGTTGAAGATGTGAACCGCGCAGGTGGTATTTTGGGTATTATGGGAGAACTTGAACGGGGTAATTTAATAGATACATCAGCAAAAAGGGTAGACGGACTAACTCTTGGGGCCGCTATTGAAAAATATGATATAACAAGAGATACAGCAATAAAAGAAGCTGAAAAATTATATATGAGTGCACCATCAGGGAAAAGGAATCTGAAATTGGGTTCTCAAAATAACAGTTGGGAGCCTGAACGTGACAGACAAAACGGGTGTATTAGAAGTATAGAAAATTGTTACAGCACAGATGGAGGGCTGGCTGTTCTTTTTGGCAATATTGCACGCAATGGGTGTGTTGTCAAAACAGCAGGAGTGGATGAATCTCTATTTGTTTTTAAGGGCCCTGCTAAAATATATGAATCCCAGGAATCGGCTTGCGACGATATCCTTGGGGGCAAATTGGTGCCCGGAGATGCTGTTGTAATAAGATATGAAGGACCTAAAGGTGGTCCGGGTATGCAGGAAATGCTGTATCCGACTTCCTATATCAGATCAAAAGGCCTGGGGAAAGAATGTGCTTTAATAACTGACGGGCGATTCTCAGGAGGCACATCCGGATTGTCAGTTGGACACGTTTCCCCGGAAGCTGCTTCAGGCGGTGAAATAGGGTTGTTAAAAGACGGAGATATCATAGAGATAAATATTCCTGCAAGAAAGATAAACGTATTTCTCTCTGATGAAGAATTAGAGAACAGGAGAAAAGAAGAGGGAAAAAGAGGTGATAAGGCTTTTACTCCTTTAAAAAGAAAAAGAAATATTTCAAAAGCACTTAAGGCTTATGCAAAGCTTGTTACATCAGCTGATGCAGGAGCAATAAGAGTTATTTAATTTACAGCCATTATAAAAACATAATAAAAATGAAAGAGCAAACAACAATAGCAGATATAGTAAAAAAAGCTAAAAAGAGTAAAATTTCAGGATCAGAAGCATTAATGCTGGCACTTTTAAAGGAAGACGTCGAAATTATATTTGGATATCCGGGCGGAGCAATAATGCCGGTATATGATGCATTAATGGACCACAAAGATAAGATAAGACATATTTTAACACGTCATGAACAGGGAGCTATTCACGCTGCACAGGGTTATGCCAGAGTTACCGGCAAGGTAGGTGTATGTATGACAACCTCAGGTCCGGGTGCTACAAATCTTATAACAGGTATTGCAGATGCTATGATGGACTCAACACCAATAGTCTGTATTACGGGCCAGGTAACTGCTCCTCTGCTGGGATCAGATGCTTTTCAGGAAACAGATGTAGTTGGTATATCAATGCCTGTTACAAAGTGGAATTATTTAATTACACGGGCTGACGAAATTCCTGAAGTAATTGCCCAGGCATTTTATATTGCAAGCACTGGCAGACCGGGTCCTGTTGTTATAGATTTAGCAAAAAATGCACAGTTTGGCGAAATGTTCTTTAAGTATAAAAAATGTACATCCATTAGAAGCTATGTTGCAAGACCCGAAATCAATAAAGATAAGATTAAAGAAGCCGCAAGATTGATTAACCAGGCAAAAAAACCTTATGTATTATTTGGGCAGGGTGTTATACTCGGCGGAGCAGAAAAGGAATTCAGAGCCTTTATTGAAAAATCCGGTATTCCTGCAGCATGGACTATTCTTGGTAAATCCGCTTTGCCTACCAATCATCCGTTAAATGTTGGTATGCTGGGTATGCATGGTAACTACGGGACAAATATAAAGAGTAACGAATGCGATGTGCTGATTGCAATAGGCATGAGGTTTGACGATCGGGTTACCGGAGACCTTAGTAAGTATGCAAAACAGGCTAAAGTTATCCATCTGGAATTAGACCCGGCAGAGATTAATAAAATTGTTAAGGCTCATATTGCTGTTCTTGGAGATGTTAAGGAAACCTTACCTTTGCTTACTGAACAAATTGAAAAAAAATCCTATGAATCGTGGATAAAAGAATTTAAGGATTGCGACAAGATAGAATATGAAAAAGTCATTAACAAAGACTTTTACCCAACAAAACCGGGTATGACAATGGGAGAGGTTATGCGAATAATTACCGAAAAAACTGACGGGGAGGCAATTATAGTAACTGATGTAGGACAACAACAAATGTTTGCATCCAGATATGCAAAACTGAACCATACGCGCAGTTTTGTTACTTCAGGAGGTCTGGGTACAATGGGATTTGGATTACCTGCAGCCCATGGTGCAAAAATAGGAGCGCCGGACAGGGTTGTTATAGGAATTATTGGTGATGGAGGATTTCAGATGACTATTCAGGAACTTGCAACGATAAACCAGACTCAGGCTGCTGTAAAGATTGTACTTCTTAATAATACATATCTTGGTATGGTTCGGCAATGGCAGCAACTTTTCTTTAATAAAAGATATTCAGAAACACATCTGATGAATCCTGATTTTGTTAAGGTGGCTGAAGGTTTTGGAATTAAAGGCAAGAGAATTATGGAAAGAAATACTCTTGAAAGTGGGATAGAAGAAATGCTAAATTATAAAGGGCCATTTCTGCTTGAGGTAGAAATTGAAAAAGAGGCAAATGTTTTTCCCATGGTTCCGGCCGGAGCCTCAGTATCTGATGTTATTCTTAATCCTGAATAGAGTATTAACTTAGATCTATACTACAATAATTAGACTTAAAATCCGGGAAAATGAAAAAAACATATACAATAACAGCCTTTTCGGAAAACCATGTTGGCCTGTTAAACAGAATTACTATTATTTTTACCAGAAGACATGTTAACATTGAATCTCTTACAGTGTCTGCATCAGCCATAAAAGGAATTCATAAATTTACAATAGTAGTTTACGGTGAGAAACTGAAAGTTGAAAAGGTTGTCAATCAGATTGAAAAGCTTGTTGAGGTCCTTAAGGCTTATTATCATACTGATAATGAGATAATATACCAGGAAATAGCACTTTACAAGGTACCAACCAAAGCATTACTGAATAGTAATACTCTGGAAACAACTATCAGGAATCATAATGCACGTATTCTGGAAGTAGCACCTGAGTTTATAGTTATTGAAAAGACCGGCCATAAGGAAGAGACACAGGAATTGTTTAAAGAATTAAATAAATATGGGGTAAAACAGTTTACACGCTCCGGAAGAGTGGCAATAACCAGGTCAGCAAAAGAGCTTTTGAGTACATATCTTAAAGGAGTGGAAAAAGCTCAATCTATACATATTACTAATAATAACAATGAATAATTAATTAAACTATGGCTAAAATAAATTTTGGAGGAGTTGAAGAAAACATAATAACTCGCGAAGAATTTCCTTTGTCTAAAGCACAAAAAACCTTACAAAATGAGGTTGTTGCAGTTATTGGATATGGTGTCCAGGGACCTGCCCAGTCACTAAACATGAAAGACAATGGTATTAATGTCATTGTCGGTCAGGCACCCGAGTTCAGGAAAGACTGGGACAGGGCTGTAAATGACGGATGGATACCAGGTAAAACATTATTCCCCATAGAAGAAGCAGCTGAAAAAGGTACTATTATTCAGTATCTTGTTTCCGATGCAGCACAAAAAGCAATATGGCCCAAATTAAAACCTTGTTTGAAAGAAGGGGACGCGTTATATTTTTCTCATGGCTTTTCGATTACCTATAAAGATCAAACAGGTGTAGTTCCGCCGGATAATATTGATGTAATTCTTGTCGCCCCTAAAGGTTCGGGTACAAGCGTCAGGAGAAACTTCCTGGCAGGCTCGGGAATTAACTCAAGTTATGCCGTATATCAGGATTACACAGGAAAAGCACTGGACAGAACACTTGCCCTGGGCATTGCCATTGGTTCGGGATATTTATTCCCCACGACATTTGAAAATGAAGTTTATAGTGACTTAACGGGAGAAAGAGGTGTTTTAATGGGGGCACTGGCAGGAATTATGGAAGCACAGTATGATGTGCTGCGTGAAAACGGGCATAGCCCCAGTGAGGCATTTAATGAATCTGTTGAGGAGCTGACTCAAAGCTTAATAAGACTGGTAGATGAAAACGGAATGGACTGGATGTATTCAAATTGCAGTGCAACAGCCCAGAGAGGGGCACTGGACTGGCTGCCAAAATTTAAAGGAGCTGTCTTACCTGTTTTCAAAAAATTGTATAAAAGAGTAAAGAAAGGTGAAGAAACAAAAATCGTTTTGAAAAAAACCGGACATCCCAATTATAGAGAGGAGTTAGATGCTGAATTAAGGAAAATGAGAGAATCAGAGATGTGGCAGGCCGGGGCCCAGGTAAGAAAACTAAGACCAAAGAAATAACTTAACACCTGACATCTAATAAATATATTCGACATAATAAAAAGCAGTCTTCCGGCCGGCAGATTGCTTTTTTGTTAACCTAATATTTAAATTATATACCTTTGTTGCTAAATCAATAAGACAATAAATTTATCAGGGAAAGTTGGATTTTGAAGAAAAAAACATAGAAAAAAAAAGATTCCTTTATAGCCTGGTTTTTCCATTATTTTTCCTTGTTCTTCTGTGGACAATTAAACTTATTGAGATTATAGATAATCAGAACTTTATGTATTATGGTATCTATCCCAGAAGACTTGACGGATTAATTGGCATTTTAACTTCACCGCTGATACACGGGAGTCTGAATCATATTATTGACAATTCTATACCTTTGTTTTTTCTCTCTCTTGCAGTATTCTACTTTTATAATAAAGTTGCATACAGTGTTTTTTTCCTGACATATTTTTTTAATGGTATTACAGTATGGCTGTTTGCAAGATCTGCTTATCATATAGGAGCAAGCGGACTAGTATATGGTTTTGGATCATTTTTGTTCTTTAGCGGTATAATAAGACAGAACATTAATTTGCTGGCAATTTCTCTGTTAGTTGTTTTTCTTTATGGAAGTATGGTATGGGGGATTTTTCCATATCAGGTTGATGTATCATGGGAATCGCATTTTTTAGGCGGACTTATAGGTTTTATACTTTCATTTGTATACAGAAAAGAAGGTCCTCAGATGATAAAGCATAAGTGGGAAGAGGAAGAGGATGATGAATTAGAGGAGGAAGATGAGTATACGGAAGATAATAATGAGGAGATTAATAGAGATTAAGTAAATATTTTAATTTGTCTTCTCATGCAAATGAGTAATTTCTATTATTTTTGAATATAGAAAATTTTAAATATTAAAATTAAAAGAGATTATATAATGAAAATTATCTGCCCCATTTTTCTGTCGTTCATTTTTTTAAACCAGGTTTTATCTCAGCCAATTTTTGAAACAAAAAATAAACAGATTATTATTAAGCAAAATGTGAAATCCCAGACAAACTGGGATTATAATTTTATTAAAGACAAGCCATCATCAAAAGGAAATAAGACATCATATACTAGATATAATTCCAGAGGCGATATTGTTGAATTTGTAACTTATAAGTTAAGAGACACGCTGACATATGAAACTTATGAATATAACACTGAAGGTTATAGAGTTGATTATACAAAACATAAAGGAGGTAAAAAAAATATATCCTACCGGAAAATTTCAGATTATGATGATTATGGTAATGTAATTTTAGAACAGGGATTTGATGGAAGTGAGAAATTTAAAAATACTTATGAATACAATGATGAAGGTAAACTCGGAGAAATTAATTACTATGTGGATAATCAGTCAAACGAAAAAAGAGTTTTTGAACAAGATGATAATATTACTAATGTTACTGTTTATAATTCGACCGACGAAATAACATCGTACATGTTATTGAAATATGATGGCAATGGTAATTTAATTGAAGAAATACAATATGATGCAAATAAAAATCCGCTGGAGAGCCGAATCTTTGTATATAATAATGAATCAAAAGTTGTAAGTGAAGTGAAATACAGGGAGGGAAATTTTTTTTATAAATTAACATATTTATATGATTCTACCGGCGAGCTTATTAATATTGATGAAGAAAATACAGAGAACAGCAGATATATTAAAAAGAATTTCAAATATGACGATAGAGGTTTTCTTATTGAAATGAACTGGCGGAGAAATCCCGGGGAAGAATTCAATACTAGAAATTATACATATGACAATGAAGGATTATGCACCCAGGTTCTGACTTATTATCCAAGCACCAGATTTAAAGTACTAACAAAATATGAGTATGAGTTCTATTAATCTGACTCACTCGTATCTCAATGATTCAACAGGATTCCTGCTCGCTGCCCTCCAGCTTTGCAAGCTTACAGTAAGCAGTGCAATCGCATAAGCCATAATTCCAGCAAGAGCAAATACCCACCAGCTTATATCAGTTTTATACGCATAGTTTTGCAGCCATTTGTGCATAGTATAATATGCAACCGGAAAGGAAATAATTATCGCTATAGCAATCCATTTCGAAAAACTATTAATATAAAGCGACAGTATACTTAATGCATTTGCTCCATTAACCTTTCGTATACCAATATCTTTAGTGCTGCGATTTATAATAAATGATGAAAGGCCAAATAATCCCAGGCAGGATATAAATATTGAGAAAAAGGCAAAATAGCTGAAAATTTTTCTTCTTTGTTTTTCTCCCCAGTATAATGAATTATAATCATCATCAAGAAAACTATATTCAAATGGATAGGCTGAATTAAATTCTTTGTGAAGATCTTCAATAAATTTAACTGTGTTATTTATATCCTGTGAAATAACTTTTACGAATACCAATTTAAATTCATCAGGAAAGATAAATAATACAATAGGTTCTACCTTATTATAAGCAGGTTTAAAATTATAATCTTCAACTATACCAACGACTTTAAGCTTATAATCCCCAATAGTAAGAATTTCTCCTATAAGCTCTTCTATTCCTATTATGTTCGCAAATGTTTTATTTATAACTATGCTGGATTGATCATCATAAGTTCTCTTTGGAAAAAAATCACCCTTGTTTATTTTAAGACCAAAAGTTTCGGCATAGTCGTAGCCTACGGATGAATGGGAAACTAATGGTTCAAGGTCAGGAGATTTTCCCGGCCAGTCCCAACCACTACCATTCGAATAAATCCCGGTTGGTTTCCAGTCGGAAAATGTAACATTAAGAATATTTTTATTTTTTAATAATTCAGTTTTAAAAATCTCGTATTTATTTTTCAGGTCTCCCCTTAACGGCATGCATATAATGTTTTCTTTATTAATACCAAGTTCCCTGTTTTGGATAAAAACCAGTTGTTTATTTATAATAATGGTATTAATTATGAGAATGATAGCGATACTGAATTGAACTATTACCAGTATTTCTCTGAATATTGCTTTTTTCTTCCCGAAATAAATGTCTCCCTTTATAACATTTACTGCAGAGGGGGAAGAAATATACAAGGCCGGGTAGGTGCCTGCAAGAAATACTGTAACTAAAGTCACTGATATTATTCCTAATATAAATTCCGGGTTAAATAACTGAATACTAATCTCTTTTCCCGTTAGCTCATTGAAAACAGGCAATAATGTTTCTGTTAAAGTAAAAGCTAAGAATAGTGAAATAAAAACCAGTAAAAAGACTTCAATATAATACTGTATAATTAGCCTTCTTCTATTGGCTCCCACAACTTTTTTAAGTCCGATTTCCCTAAACCGTCCTGTAGCAAGGGCTGTGGACAAATTAATAAAATTTATACATGCAATTACTAATATTAAAAAGGCAATAAGACCAAAGATTTTCACGGTTTTTATCGGACCACCTCCCCAAACAGGGTATAGATGGATCCTTTTTAACGGCTGAAAGTAATACCTGGTACATTTACCTTCATGCTCATCCTGTGTTTCACATAAGAGGTCGGTTAGTTTCTTCCCTGCATTTTCGATGTCAACTCCTTTATTCATGCGGACATAGGTAAAAAGGAAATTATTTCCCATATCATCCAAATCTCTCCCCAGCTCTTTAAAAAAAGTTATGGGTATTAAAAAGTTAAACCAAAGATGAGAATTCTTTGGTGGTTTTGTTATAATGCCAGTGACAGTAAATGCATATAGATTATTAATAGTCACAATTTTACCGATCGGATTTTCTTTTCCAAATATCTTTTCTGACATTTCCCCGGTTAGAACTATAGAACGCGGTTCATTAAGAACATTTTTCCTGTCTCCCTTAATAAGCGGAAATGAAAATATTTGAAGAAATTCCGGGTCAACCATATGGATTTTTTCAAGAAAACTCTTGTTATTATATTGAATCAGAAAATCCAGAGTCCATCTTGTATATCTTGCTGAATGAACAACGCCCGGTATATTTTCTTTTACATATTTTGCCATCCCTAATTGTGTTACGTCAACCTCCAATTTCTCATCTCCTGTATAATATTGGGTTTGTACGATACGGTAAATATCTTCAGTATCCTTATGAAACCTGTCAAAACTTAATTCATCCTGTACCCACAGATAAATTAAAATAACACAAGCCATTCCCACCGACAGGCCAAGAATGTTTATTATGGCATATACTCTGAATCTTAATAAATTCCGAAGTGTAAATTTCAAATTGTATTTAAACATATCTTAAGAAAATTAAAAACGAACTGTAACTTCCTTACTACTTATCTCTTTATCACTTATATCATCTAACTGCTTAATATTTTCAGTTACAATATACCCGTCGAACAGGTGAACTATACGGTTTGCCCTTTCTGCATATGCAGGTGAGTGTGTTACCATTATTATTGTGGTGCCGTCGTTGTTCAGGTTTTCCAGCAAATTCATGACTTCTTCCCCGTTTTTTGAATCAAGGTTTCCTGTAGGCTCATCTGCCAGGATAAGCAGAGGATTTGATACAACTGCCCGTGCTACCGCCACTCTTTGTTGCTGTCCTCCTGACAATTGCTGGGGAAAATGCTTTTTTCTATGTGATATCTGCATCCTGTCCAGGACATCGCTAACCTTTTTCTTTCTTTGAGATGATTTCATTTTTAAATATAAAAGAGGTAACTCAACATTCTCATATACATTAAGTTCATCTATCAAATTAAAACTTTGAAAAACAAACCCGATATTACCTTTCCTGAGATTTGTCCGGTGCCTTTCCTTATGTCCGGAGACTTCCTGATCCATAAAGTAATACTCACCTTTAGAAGGATTATCCAGTAATCCCAGAATATTCAAAAGGGTTGATTTACCACAGCCTGAAGGTCCCATTACCGCAACAAACTCACCCTTTTTCACTTCCAGGTTTACTTTATTTAAGGCAGTTGTTTCTATTTCTTCGGTTCTGAAAATTTTAACCAGGTTACTCGTCTTAATCATAATAGTACAGTTATTTTAAGAATTAATAATATTTTATGATTGACAATTTATATGCCAGAAACCGTATTATTTACTATATCAATGAATTATACATTTATTAAAATGATTACCACTTAATAATTGTTCAGATATCGAACATTAATTGTTCAAAATATTTACATTTAGGTTAACTTTGAATATGTTTTAAAGGTAAATTATATTGTAATGGCCACAAAAAAAGGAAAAATCTTAATCGTCGATGATAATGTTCAGATACTAAACTCACTAAAAATTTTATTAAAAAGTGAATATGAAGAAATAGAGACTATAAAAAATCCAAACCTGATTCCGGAGAAAATTCGATCAAATAATTATGATATTATACTTCTTGATATGAATTTTGCAGCTGGAATTAATACAGGAAATGAAGGAATTTTCTGGTTGAGGGAGATGCTCAAACTTGATCCTGATGCAATAGTAATTTTGATCACTGCTTACGGAGATATTAACCTGGCTGTACAATCAATAAAAGAAGGTGCAACTGACTTTATAACCAAACCCTGGGATACTGAGAAATTATTGACAACATTAAGTACTGCCTATGAACTGCGTCAGTCAAAGCTTGAAGTTAACAGTTTAAAAAACAAACAAAAGCAACTGACTGAAGATATTGATAAACATTTTCAGATGTTTACAGGCACTTCCAAAGCTATGCAGCAGTTACAGCAGACTATCAATAAAGTTGCATATACCGATGCTAATGTACTGATACTTGGAGAAAACGGAACCGGGAAAGAGCTGATAGCACGCGAAATTCATAAAAAATCAAAAAGAAGCTCTGAAGTTTTTGTGTCAGTTGATATGGGAGCACTAACTGAAACATTGTTTGAAAGTGAAATATTTGGACATATTAAAGGAGCATTTACTGATGCTAAAGAAAACAAGGCAGGGCGATTTGAAATAGCATCAGGAGGCACACTCTTCCTTGATGAAATAGGAAATATATCTATGTCAGGACAGTCAAAGCTTTTGTCTGTAATACAAAACCGGCAAATAGCCAGAGTAGGTTCAAATAAATTAATACCTATTGACATTCGTCTGATTTCAGCGACCAATAAAGCTATTTATAATATGGTAGAAGAGAATCTGTTTCGGGAAGATTTATTATATAGAATAAATACAATACAGATTGAAGTTCCTCCCTTACGAAAAAGGAAAGATGATATACCCGGATTTGTAGATTATTTTCTGAAACAATATTCAAACAAGTACGAAAAACCTTTATTAAAAATTACATCAGATGCGTATGCCTCACTAACAAATTATTCATGGCCTGGAAATGTCAGGGAATTAAAGCACACTGTTGAAAAAGCAGTGATCCTTTCTGAATCAGATGTCCTGAAACCGGAAGATTTTTACCTGCGACAGTTGAAACCTGACGATAATATGAATGTGGATTCATTAAAACTGGTTGATGCAGAAAAGTACACTATTGAAAGAGTTCTGGAAAAATGCAATGGTAATCTAAGCAAAGCAGCAAAAATGCTTGAAATTTCCAGGACAACTTTATATGCGAAAATTGAAAAATATAAAATAAAGTAAAACCTGGCGCATTATGTTACAAAATCTGTTTGCTATAAACATCTTTATAAGGGTAATATTAATTTCGTTAAACAGTTTTGCCTTCATTTTCATTTTAACTGAAACGAACCGGCCTGCAACAGCAATTTTTCTCGGATTATTGCTGATATATCTTACAGGTAACCTGTTTTATTATGTAAACAGGACTAACAGGGAACTTGCAAACTTTCTTATTTACCTTAAAGAAAATGACACATCATTGGCTCTAAAATCAAAAAAACTGGATAAAACATTTAAAGGTTTGCGACAAAGTTTTAAAAAAATTACTGATGAATTAAAAAAAGCAAGAATTGAAAGAGAAATAGAACAAAGATACATTGAAACGGTTTTTGAACATGTAGGTATCGGACTAATATCTTTTGATGAACAGGGTAGGATTGAAAAGATAAATAAAGCTGCAAAAAATTTACTGAACATTACCCACGCTACAAGTATTTCAGAATTAGACAAAGTGCATTATGGCCTGGCAGAAAAACTTATAAGTCAACAACCTGGTTTACAGTCATTACTTAAAATTAAAATTAATAATGAAATTTTTCAGATTGCAATTAAATCAACTATTACGGTTATAGAAAATAAAAGAATTAAAATAATATCACTTCAGGATATACGAAATGAGCTGGAAGAAAAAGAACTTGACAGCTGGAAAAAACTTATCAGCACCCTTACACATGAAATAATGAATTCAATTACCCCAATAACAACTCTTACAGTTGCAATAAAACGCTGTTTTAAGCATAATGGCAATATTAAATCACCTGAAAACATAAGTATTGAAAATATTAAAGATGCAATTGACAGTACTAACATAATTGAAGAACGTAGCAAAGGCCTTATTTCATTTGTGGATAAATACAGAAGTATTACGAAGTTGCCTGTGCCTGCACTTACCAGGGTATCTGTTTCACGGCTCTTCAGTGATCTTGAAATGCTTTTTAAAGATACATTTGAGTTAAAAAAAATCAAGTTTAAAAAAGAGATAATTCCCGATAATTTAAAGATTACAGCAGATAAAAAGCTTATGGAACAAGTCCTGATAAATCTGATTAAGAATTCTTTAGATGCAATGAAAAATCTTAAAAATGGTTTAATTATCTTCAGAGCATTTGAAGAAAATTATAACGCAAATATTCAAATAATTGACAACGGACCGGGTATTCCTGATGAAATTTTAGAAAACATATTTACTCCTTTTTATACCACTAAAGAAAAAGGAACAGGTATTGGTTTAAGTATTTCAAGACAAATAATAAGAATGCATAAAGGTAAAATTTTTCTAAGGTCTGTGCCAAATAAAGAGACTATAGCTACCATTTGCATATAGTTTTATTCACTACAATAATAACATCAAATTCATATAAAAGCCGGGATGTAAAGACAGCTTTTAATACTTTCCGTAAGTTCTTGCTGTCTCAACCATTGCATAAATATTTTCATCAGGAGTGTCTCTTCCGCATTGATCACCTGTAGATAGTATAAATCCACCTTTTACGCCTGCATCATCTATTGCTTTTTGCGATGCTCTGATTACATCTTCTTTAGTTCCATATAGCATAATATTAGTTGTATGAAGATTTCCTTTTAAGATTATTTTATTTCCGTATTCTTTTTTTAGTTCTGCCAGGTCGCAATCACCCATTGGTGGTGTTTCCAGCGGATCAATGACAGATAACTGAGTTTCTTCAGCTGCCATTTTAACAAGCTCCTTTTCGGGACCACAGGAATGAACATGAGTAGGAATACCAATTTCAGCTGCAAGTTCTGTTACTTTTTTTAAAGCAGGTAATACAAGCTTTCTGAAGACTTCCGGTGATTGGAATACAAGTGAACCTGAAGCCCCGCAAAATAAGAAATCAGGTTTTTCTTCAAGGGATGCCATAATACTAAGTCTTCTTTTCATTTTTTCAATCATCTTATCTCTTATTACAAAATACTTATGCGGATCACTGAAGTAAGCAAATATATCTTCAGGCCTTTTAAGAATAAGTGTTTCAACACCACTTGGCATCCCAATTATACCATATTCACCCATTTCTTTCTTGATTATTTTCCATAAATCCATTCCCTTCGGCCACTTTTTAGCAGGAATAACTTCTTCCCATGTATCAGGTATTTCATGCAAACCAACTTGTGAAGGTAAAACATCGGTTGCTGGCGGGTTGTCTTTAGTATGAACTATAACAAATTTGCTCCACTGCCCGGTATCTGTATTAAAATCCTGTGTTATAATACGTTCTTCATTTTTATATACAATTCTCTGTTCCAGCTTCAGATCATCATTAAACAGGTCTCCGAATTCATAAAGTTCAAATCCTCCGTCGATATTAAAATATTTGACTGCATCTATATATGCTTTCCATAGAGGAGGATCCTGATACAGGTAAATATCCCAGAAAGGTTTGCCTGTTAATCTTGCAGGGACCATATTTGAAATATCAGGACAAACAGGTACACAGTCGGGTATTTCACCTTTTAATAATGTAAGTAGTCTTTCTCTATTTGTCATTATATTGTTAAATAGTAAGGAAATTAAATATTTTTCCCGGAATTGAAAAACTTATTTGCATTAAGTATAAAAAGCCAGAGAGGTAAGAATGCTGCTGAATTTAAGAGCTATCTTATCATGATCAAATGACAATTATGTCTAATAAGTTATCAAAATAAACTATATTCAGAAACAAATAATACATAAAACAGGATTATATTAATTATAAATTTGATATTTTTGGATATAATTCATTTAAATTCATTTATTAACTAAAATTATATGAAATTATGAGAAAAAAATTATACTTTATGCTACTATTAAAAGTAGCGCTATTTGCAATAATCTGCGCCTTTCTTTTTAGCTTTAACAGTAGGGCGCAGGAATTGGTCTTTAATGGTGATTTTTCATTACCTGATGATGGCCAAAAGTATACAAACATTAACCTGATTCCTGGCTGGCATAATGATACAACATTTGATGATGCAAGTGGCAGGGAGCCAGACGATTTCGCTTATTTGGTAAATGTTGGCGGCAGGATTTATCAGCCTCTTGGAATAATTCCTGATGAAAATGTTGAATACAATCTATCTCTAATGTCTAATCTCGCATGGTCTGCCAAGGATACTGTTTACACAATTGTTTATTTAAGTACATTTAGTGGTACAGATACAACAAACAGAACTATTATTGACAGTATTGACTTCCTGTTAACTCCCGGCGCAGGATTTTTACCCTATGAAGGTACTTTTTATCTCTCTCGTGGGAATGATTATGTTGGAGACAATTTAGTAATTGAACTCGGTATAACTGTTGCTGATGACGATAATACCTGGGTTCAGTTTGACGATGTCAGCCTTATTGAGAATATTTCACTATTAACCGAACTGGTCTTTAATGGTGATTTTGCATTACCCGATGATGGCCAAAAGTATACAAACATTAATCTGATTCCTGGCTGGCATAATGATACAACATTTGATGATGCAAGTGGCAGGGAGCCAGACGATTTCGCTTATTTGGTAAATGTTGGCGGCAGGATTTATCAGCCTCTTGGAATAATTCCTGATAAAGATGTTGAATACAATCTATCTCTAATGTCTAATCTCGTATGGTCTGCCAAGGATACTGTTTACACAATTGTTTATTTAAGTACATTTGGTGGTACAGATACAACAAACAGAACTATTATTGACAGTATTGACTTCCTGTTAACTCCCGGCGCAGGATTTTTACCCTATGAAGGTACTTTCTATCTTGTTCATGGGAATGATTATGTTGGAGACAATTTAGTAATTGAACTTGGTATTACTGTTGCTGATGACAATAATACCTGGGTTCAGTTTGACGATGTCAGCCTTATTGAGAATCTTTCACAATTAATTATTGGCAGTAATATGGAAGATTCTACAGTCTGGACTACTTACTGGAGAGATGATAATCCTGATATAGGTACTTTTGTGTTCAATTATACTGAAGATGTACCTGCAGCCGGCGATGGTGGTTGTTTAAATATTACAGTCGCCGGAGCGTCAGGAGCTTTTGTAAAACAAGCAGTAACAATAACTCCTGGACATAATTATTCATTTACCGGAGCATTTAAAAATATTTCAACAGATGAAATTACAAATAGCTGGATTGAAATTATTCTAACAAGAAAAGAACCTGAATTAAATAAAGAGTTCAGTGCTGGCGATGCATATGTTATCTATGAAATGAACAGTTGGATGAGTCCACCATATGACAGCTTAGATATTGATGGTACTTTTGAAGATAACTTTAATTTGAGAGGAGCAGAATCAAATACATTCTTAATACCTGATACTGTTACTGAAACAACATGGTATGTCTTAATTAAAGCTGGAAGCGCAAACACAGCTGGAAGCACAACTCCAACTATTGAATATTTATTTGACAATATAAGTCTTGTTGACCTTGGAGTTGCAGGTACTACATTCTCAATTGAGAATATTGTGTTTGGTTCTGTTGATAATGCAGAAGACTTTACAGGAACTGTAAATTTGAGTTGGGATGCTGATTCTGTATATCTTAAATTTGTTATGGTAGATGATAGTATCGTTAATGCTGGTGCCAGCTACCAGGTAGATAATATCGAAATTTATTTTGATATGGATAATTCCAAGAATATCCACTGGCCAAGAAATCAAAGTTGGCAAAAAGCAGTTGATGATGCCTATGACGCAAATGATTATCAATTGAGGCTTGTTCCTGATGTGCCTTTTGCAACAAATAATACTGCGAGACCAGGTGGTCCGTCTATTGTAAGTGGAAGTGAAAATCAGGTATATACAAGAACTGCAGATGGCTATGAATTTATACTGAATATTGCGTGGGATTCATTACTCTTAGGATTTAATGCTGCAGTTGGTACTGAAATAGGTTTTGATGTACTCCATAGTGATAATGATGCTGTTGCCAGTGATGCTAATCGTAACCAGATTACATTTAACTCACCTACAGATAAACCTTATAACGATCCTTGCTTATTTGGTACTTTGCAGCTCAGATCAAACGGAACATTTATGAGAATATTGGATACCGAGGCACCTACTGTTCCTGCTAATTTAGCTGCAGCTGTGGATCAGATGGATGTTGTTTTAACCTGGGATGCATCAACTGATAACATTGTTGTTCATAATTATGTTATCAGGCAGGGAGCCGCAGCTATTGATACAATTCTGGCAAAACAAACAGATAATACATATACAGTTCCGGATTTGGCCGTTGGTGATTATGAATTTCGTGTCAGAGCTGTTGACGTATATGGACAAGCATCTGGTTGGACTGGTGCTGTCGCTGCAACTGTTACATCTGTTGATGAAAACTATATGGCGAAATTAAAATTGTATCCAAACCCGGCTAACGATGTAATAAATATCAGCAGTGTAGAATTAATTGAAAGTGTTACAATTACAGATATTATAGGGCAGGAAGTAATGAAGGTTAATATTAATGCTTCAAATACCCAGTTAAGTGTTGAAGGTTTGAATAGCGGTGTATACTTTGTAACAGTTAAATTCAGTGAGGGTTCAACTGTAAGTAGAATTATTATTGAATAATTTTTAATGAAATTCCAAGAAGGAGGCTGGTAATTTTATCAGCCTCTTTTTTTGATTAATTTTAAAAGACATAAAGAGTATTTAGATATAGAAATTACGATAATTTACTATTTTTCGTAATATTTTAATACAAAAACCACATATGATGGATAAAATTTTTCCAAGGCAGGACGTAGCCCGCAGCATTTTTAATGCAATGAATACGCGGGATTTCTCGGAGTTTGAAAATTTTGTTTCTGAAGATGTTGTTTTTGATTTCCCGGGAGCCGGACGTATCGAAGGTTATAAAAGGGTTCTTATTTTTCTTAAGGCATTGTTGAGAAAGTACCCGAAACTTACATTTACCATATCTGAAATCATCGCTGATAATCAGAGGGCATGTGCAGTATGGACAAATGAAGGTGAAGATTTGGATGGCAATCACTATTCAAACAGCGGTATAACACTTTTATATTTCAGGGGTGAAAAATTAACATTTATAAGTGATTATTTTAAAGATACTTCATTCGTAAAATAGTTATAAATCCTGAGTTTTATTTTTTATTATTTAATTTCTACCATGAAGAAAGTATTAGCATTAAATGGCAGTATGCGCGCATATGGAAATACAACAATCCTGTTGCAGTATTTTCTTGATGGTGCAAAAAATTTTACCGGGGACGTTGAAGAGATAGTTGCCCGTGATATTAATATTGAATACTGCAGGGGCTGTCTCCGCTGTAACCTCCTTGGCCGGTGTTCAGTAAGTGGAGATGACTGGCTGGAGATAAGCAATAAAATACTTGATGCAAATGTGATTGTATTTGCTTCGCCTATATATTTTCATCATATTACCGCTTCACTGAAAAAGATTATTGAACGGTTCCGTTCATTTGTTCACGTACAGATAACAGAGACGGGCCTGATTCATACCCCATGGCAGGAATGGGACAAAGATATTGTATTGTTACTGTGCATGGGTTCTTCAGATGTTTCAGATGCCAGGCCGGTTATTGAGCTTTTTAAATTTATCAAATCAATTCTCGGATCGAAAAACAGGTTACATATAATAACTGCAACCAGACTTGCCGTTATAAAACAGGTAATCAAAACAGAGGAACAGCTTAGGGAACTTTATCCGAAACTTAATCTGCCGGTAGATCTTGCTAAAGAAGACTTCAGTAAAAATCAGAAAGTATTAAAACAGTGCTTCGAACTCGGGAAAGTTCTTGCGCAATGAAAAAGATTAGTATATTTAATTTTATTAAAAAGTGATTATGTTTCGCCCTTCCTTAATGTAATCTGTTAATACTTTGCCTATATAATAAACATTAATTCCCAGTTCTTCGAGTTTTTCAGATACTCCATACATGTCTGAACATCCTTTACATGCCTTAACCACAACTCCCGATTCAATTATTTTCTTTATATAGTCCTGTAATTCTTTATCTTCTGAAAGAAGTTTTGAAGATGGTCCCCATACTATTAGTGTTAGATCGTCCCACCATTTATATTTTTTAGCATTATAAGTATACATAAACACCATTTTTAAAGCAACTTCCCTGTCTCCACTTGTCCATATGATTACCAGTTTCTCACTATCAGGTATTTTTAATGTGTCAGGTGATTGAGGACTATTAGTAGTTTGAGCCTTTATATAACCAGAAGTTATTAATGTATAAAAAACTAAAATCGCAAAGGTTAATAATTTATGTTTCATTTTTATTCCTCCTTAAGTTTTAAGTTGTATTTATTTTATAACAAGATTTGCACTAGCCTGAAGTATAAAAATCGAGTACATTCATTGCAAACCTGGCAGATACGGTTCCCGGCCCCCCACTCATTTCTATACCCACTTCTATTGATTCAAGGATCTCGTCTTCACTGGCTCCCTCATTCAGGGCTTGTTTTATATGCCATTCCATACATGATTCACAATTGATTACTATCGAAATTCCTACTGCAATGAATTCTTTGTACTTTTTACTCAGTTTACCATCCTTGTAAGTTTTCTGTTCCATATCAATAAAAGACTGGTAGACTTTTGATTTTTTGCTGTAAAACGAGTGTGCCTTTTTTCTTGATTTTATAAGCTCTTCAATCCTGTGTTTGTCTGAATTTTCCATTTGCTATTATTTTTAGTGGTTGTTATATTATATGATCTTTCCCAGCTTAGCTGAAAGCAGAAATAAATAATTTCTCTTTATCCGCAAAGATAAGATAAGATTAAATTTCACAAGATTTTAGGCAGAGTAAAACTATTTGTTTCTTAATATTATTAGTTTATCGCCTATTATTACTCCATCAAATTCTATCAGGACATAATATAACCCGCTATGTATATTGTATAATTCATTGATGTCAAGTAAGTATCTATAGATATTTATTCCATTTACAAGTTTGGAATCGCTAAATACAACCTTTCCTGAAGAATCAATTAGTTTAATATAAGCCAGTCCGTTTACAGGCATTTTAACTTCAAAGACAATTTCAACAATATCGGAGCAGGGATTGGGATATATTGATTTTATATTGAACAGTTTATTTTCTTCTTCTGCAATATTTGGTGTTTCAAAAAATATTCCTGTTACATCACCTCCCCCTCCTGTAAAGCTTGTGAACGGACTAATAACACCGTAATTTAAACTTATATCTATTATTTCCTGTTTTATACTCTCTGCAATGCTTGTGTTATCCAGATTTAAATAATAGTCAATTAAAAGATCCTCTATTTTCTTCTTTGCCCATAATTTGGTTAGAAACTGGTACTGACTGTTTGCTGTATCAGACAATTCCGGATAATATACATATTCAACAGAACTGGAATAAGCATTACCGGTTATGGTAGCGGTTAAACCTGCTGCTTCCTGATATCTGCCAACCAAAATCATTTGCTGACCTTTATAAAGATTAGGCAGTTGGCTGGGATATAATTCATTAATTATGGCCGGGGAAAAAGTAACCATTGTGTTCAATAAAACGGGATTTCTAATCATAAGATAAAAATCTGTAATAACATCTTCCAGTTGGTTATTGGCTAAAAATTCACATATTCCGTTATTATTATTTGCAATTGTAGTTAATAGTCTCTCATTTGTATAACTGCCGATTCCAAATGTAAATACTGATATTTGCTTCTCGGATTGAATAATTAAATCATCAATATACTCTATAAGATCATCGGTATTTATTATTCCTGAAGTCTGTTCTCCGTCTGTGAAGAAGATTATAATATTTGCAGTATTTGTATCAGCCACAGAAAATTGAGGTACAGCCACACTAAATGCACTTGATATGTTAGTTGAGCCCTCGGCAATAAGAGAATTAATGTAAGTCAGCGCCGCATTTTCGTTCGCAGTATTAAAATCAACGTGTTCGGACCTGAATGTTGTTACATTATCAGCAAATGAAATAATGTTAAATTTGTCACCTTCATTTAAATTTTCCACGATAAATTTTGCAGCATTTCTTGCCTGCACTATTTTGTCTCCTGACATACTTCCTGATCTGTCAATGATCAATGTAAATACTTTATCAATTACGTCAGTATTTTCACTTGGGTCAGGTTCAACAATAAACGCAAAGAATCCCCTTCCATATTCGTCCTTGGTCAGACTGTCAGCTATAAAAGTACTCAGACTGAATAAACCCAATTCTTCCAGGTTCAGGGAATAACTAATGTAATAGTCTGCACTGGCAGCCTGTTCATATGCTATATACCCGATTGATGCCTGATTCCCTGAATTATTTGTAGATGTAGCAGTATGGCTAAGTAGATTTATTTCCTCAATTGTCCTTTCTGAATTAAGTGTAAAAGATAATTCTGCCAAATTCACTATTTGGCTTTGTATTAATTGATAATTATTGGGATAATAGTACTTTACTTCACCATACTTATATTTCAGCAGTTCAACATATGATAATTCAACAATGATAGTTGAATCCTGTCCAAGTTTCTGTTCTATATTAAAGTAAAGGGGGTTATCACCTAAATAATTTTTTAAATTATAATCCTGTTCGCCGGGGCCTCCTCCTGTTGTAGTATCCTGTGGAGTAGGTGAGAAATCGGCTGTATACCATATCCCGTTAATTTTGTATCTGAGCCTGGTTGCACTGGCATCCTCAGGTAAAGGGAATGCATATTTAATTGTTAGACTATCTCCAAGATTATTCAGAAAGGTTTGGGCAGTTGTTGTAAGAGAAACCTGGCTTTCAACTAAAACTTCCACTTTGGAATCTGTTAAACGCAGATAAGTCTCAACTTGAGATTTATCAAACACTACACCATTACTAAATACTAGTCCTGATGTAAAAACAAGGAATAGAAAAGATACGATTATATTTTTCATGGCTGATATTATTTATAGTCTGTAAGTTATTTTGCATTTTACCTGAACGGATTTTAATATAAAATATTCTGCAACAATAACAATCCGTTAGAAAGTTAAAATAAATCTGTGTAAGAATATATTAACCTAAATTTACGAATTATTTTATTGCGAAGCAATTATAATGCTTTTACCAAATATATGACGGGTTACAGGTCTTTCAGTTTTTTAAATCTTGTTAGTGCTTCAACAAAATAATAGTCAGCATAAGTAAGAGGCACATCCACCTCGCTATTGTTCGGCATATGACCTACACTGTGTTTAAGAATGAAATTTCCATTATTGCCTAATGCATTACGATATTGCTATGTCATAAAACTCCGGTACATCAAACTTAGTGACAGCAAGCAGTAATATGATAAAAATAAGATGTATGTACCTGTTGTTCATAAATATTTTTTATTTGGAAACCAAATTATAAATACCTAAGATAGGAAATTTTAAAACATTAATTATGGATTACCGGTAAGGTGTATGCTGAGGATAATTGAAGTGGCTTTTCTGACCCGGTTTTTATCAGAATATTTAATTTATTTCCGGGTTTAAATATTTAAGTCATTCAAAGTTTAATATTTTTACCTGAAAATAATAAAATAAGGATAAATGTTAGAAACAATATTTGAACACCGTTCGATAAGAAAATATAAATCCATTCCTGTAGATGATAAAGTTCTGGAGAAGATATTAATGGCCGGAACACGGGCATCAACAACAGGAAATATGCAGGTTTACAGTATGGTTGTAACAAAAGACAAAGACATAAAAAAACAACTGTGGGAAGCACATTTTAAGCAGGACATGGTATTACAGGCTCCTGTGCATATAACTTTTTGTGCTGATTTTAACAGGTTTAACAAATGGTGCCGCCAGCGAAAAGCTTATCCGGGATATGAAAATTTCCTTTCTTTTTTTACTGCAGCTATCGATGCACTGTTAGTGTCCCAGAACGTTGCACTTGCCGCAGAAGAACATAAGCTGGGGATATGCTACCTGGGTACGGCGACCTATATGGCTGATAAAATTATTGAAATACTTAATCTGCCTTCAGGAGTAGTCCCTGTTGCTGCGATTGTTATAGGTCATCCTGATGAAAATCCGGGGCTCACAGATCGATTACCCCCGGAAGCTGTTATACATTATGAAAAATATAATGATTATTCACCCTCTGATATAGATAATATTTACCTTGAAAAGGAAGCCTCTGAGTTAACGGCTCAGTTATTAAAAGAAAATAATAAGGAGACTCTTGCCCAGGTATTTACAGATAACCGCTATACCAGGAAGGACAATGTATATTTTTCACAGCAGTTTCTTAAAGTCCTTACAAAACAGGAATTTATGTTTAATGAGTGGTGATTTATAATAATCATCTAATTTCGAATTCCATACCAAGCTTGCCGGCAATTTCTTTTAATTCCTTAGCAATGGCAGGTAACACATTAATTCCTTCTTTCATTATTCTTTCTTCATTTTTTCTTTCAGGATCTCCCGGAATCATAACCGCAGGCTTTCCAGGTGCACTTTTAGCATTTCTGAATGTCTCAACCCATTTGTCCATTTTAGCTTTAAACTCATCAGCTTTCTGGAATGCATCAATACGCATTGCGCCAAAGAAATGACCTGTGCCTTCTCCTACTTTTTCATCAAGTACAGGCAAATAAGCAACCGATGGAGGGACAAAAGGACCAAAATTGGCATTGGACAGAACTGCAGAAAATATGTCGACTATAGCACTCATACAATATCCTTTATGACTCCCATGTTCATAATCACCCCCAAGAGTGAGCATTGAACCTCCCCGCTTCAGTATTGAAGGATCATCTGACGGATTCCCATTACTGTTCTGAACGTAACCTAACAGTGTTTTTTCTCCCTTTTTTTCTGCAACTGCAAGCTTCCCCCGGGCAATTGGTGTAGTTGCGAAGTCAGCTACAAAAGGTGGCTGTTCTTTTGCAGGTACGGCAACAGCAACCGGGTTTGTACCCAATAAACGGCTTACTGAGAAAGTTGGCGCAACCAACGGATTGGCATTTGTCATTGTCAAACCTATCATATCATGTTCAAGGGCCATCATAGCATAATAACCGGCAATTCCAAAATGATTTGAATTTCCGGTTGATACCCATCCCGTACCTGCCTTTTCAGCCTTTTCAATAGCAATCTCCATTGATCTGGTAGCAGCAACCATGCCTATCGCCCTGTCACCATCAACTACTGCCGTACTTGAAGTTTCGTGTACAATTTTAATATGCGGCTTTGTATTAATACGGTCAGCTTCCCAGAGTTGAAAATAATCTTTTATTCTTATCATTCCATGAGATGGAAGTCCCCGTAACTCAGCTGCAAGAAAAACCTTTGAGGCCATTAAAGCATGCTCGTCACTACAACCCATTTTTATGAAAATATTACTTGTAAAGTCCAGCAGGTAATTGTATGTATACATAATAAAAAACTTTTTATTAAAGTAGTAAATATAAGAACATAGATGCACAAATTTACCCGGAGGAAAAAAAAATTACGGGTAAAAGTGCGTTATACACGCAATAAGTTAGATTATTTGAATATTATAAATTAAGAGTTACTTATATTTGTTTTAAGTAATTAATTTAAAATAATATATATCATGGCGAATACCTCTGATATTCCTAAATCAGGAAATAAAACCGGCTTAAAACCTTCCGACTATAAGCTGATCAGGTCGTTAATGAACAGAGATCCGAATGAAGCAGAGTTAATAATAATTTCAAATTTGTTGTATGAGGAACCTGAACTCATACATTCCCGGGAAAAGCTGGTTAATCTTATTGATTACAGGAAGCCTGTTTTAAAAGGCATAAAAAACAATTATTCAGGGGCCATTGAATTATCCGGGAAGCATGCATGTATTTTAAATATCCTTTCAGGTAATGAATACAAGGAATTTGCAGAACCAGGAGTAATTACCATGGCACGAGCAATACTTGACATTATTGCTGTTGGAGGAAGACCTGTTGCTCATGTATTTTCAATGAAGTATAAACCTTACAAGTTGAAAGATATATTAAATAATATGTGTGAGTATAGCTATAATACTGGCATTCCTCTAATTAAAGGCAACATATGTTTTGAAAAAAAGTTGGGTCAAAATCCAATGTTAAATATGATGACTTTAGGAATTGTTAACCGGGAAAGGTTAAGTGCATCAGAAAAGACAGTTGAGGGTCAGCCCGTTTATATTATTGGATTTGCAGGATCAAATAGAAAATACGGGGATAATGTATGGTCTTTAATAAAAGACAAATATTCGGATAGCGGGAAAATGCCGGAAGTGCTTAATCATATCCGGGAAAAACTTTTTATTGAGGGGGTCCTTGAATTATTTGATAATAATATTATTGCTGCGGCATCAGTCGTTGGTAAAACAGGGATTATTGGAACCGCAGCTAAAATACTATCTGCAAATAATACAGGAATGAAACTTGATATTGATAAATTATATGATGATTCGACCAAAGACAACCATTATCAAATGCTTTGCGAATATTTACCAGGTTCAATTTTAATGATTATTAATAAAAATAAGAAAGAGCTTACAGAAAATATTTTAAATAAATGGTTAACTGATTATTGTATTATTGGAGAGACAGTAAAACAAGATAGTCTCAGCTGCTTTAAAAACAACAAATCTGTTGCCAATATACCCTTAAAGATGTTATTAAATCAACAATTCGCTGTAAGGGAAGAAGAAAAAGAGTACCCGGACAGAGATTTTAACATTGTAAGCATTTCAGCAGATGATATTAGTGAGCCTGCAAATTATAAAGAGATTGCCCTGGAAATAATAAAACAACCCGAAGTATTTGGAAAGGCAATTCCTTTCGAGCAATCCGGATTATTGACAGGAACAGTAAATATGAACATAAATTTTCCTTCAGATTCCGGCATTATAAAATTCAGCGTACTGAACAAATCTTTATCTGTCGCTATCAATATAAATTCCAGGTATCTGTTATCAGATATAAAAACAGGTACTATTATAATAATAGCAAAAGCAATCAGGGATATTGTCTGCAGCGGAAGTGACCCATTGGCAATGAGTATATGCCTGAACATTTATAAAGCCAATAATAAATATTTTAAGGAGCAGTTTGAACTGGTTTATGATGGTGTGGAGGAAGCAATTAAACAGTTTAATATACCTTTAGCTAATTTTAGTTTAAGCTTAAATTCTGATAAATACAATAATAATAATGGTAATCATCTTGCCGTAGTACCAGCAGTATATATTACAGGAGAACTAACAAGTAATAAATATCATACAACTATTGCGTTCAGGGACAAAGGGCATATGATTTATTTAATTGGAAGATCAGGAAATGATTTTGGCTCATCCGAATACCTTAAAGTTATGCATGGTATTGACCAGTCTCCTTCACCCTTTATTGATATTAATGTGGAAAGCAAACTTCATAATATTGTAAGAGGACTAATTCAAAATCACCTGATCATATCCGCTCATAATATTTCTGAAGGAGGATTATTTTTTGCATTACTTGAATCGGCAATGGCAGAGCAATACGGATTTGATATTACTTCTCCGGCGGAAATCAGACTTGATGCTTTTTTGTTTGGTGAAGCCCAAAGCAGGATAATTGTAACAGTATCACCGATTCGTGAGACTGAATTCATTGATTTTATGATTCAGCAGGATTTTCCATTCTCGGCACTTGGTCATATCACAAAAGAAGAGGTGAGGATTGATGATATTTCATACGGTTCCATTAGTGAGTACGTAGATTTATACAATTCAATTATACAAAGTTACCCTGGTTAAAAGGCATGTTGAAGAACAGAAAAAATTGGAATGTTAAGATTTATATACTAATTTCGTGGCGCTTACGTTTTTAAACGTATACTAACAATGCAGACTATAGCTTTGAGAACTATCATAATAACCATAATTTTTCTACTCTCTCTGGATGTCTTTGCACAGAAACCTAAAGTACAGAATGACCCGACTCATGATGATAAACTTCTGCATTTTGGTTTCTCTTTAGGTTTTAATACAATGGATTTTCAGATATCTCTTTCAGAAATAGCCCGTAATTATTATATAGTAGCGGATGTTGCTAAACTTCAACCTGGATTTCATGTTCATGCATTATCCAATTTAAGGCTTGGAGAATATTTTGATCTTAGATTTTTGCCGGGAATATCCTTTGGAGGTGAGAGGCACATTGAATATGTTGACAGATCGGTATCAAATCAGGCAAATAGCCAGAGAATTGATATTGAGGACATACCGGTGAAGATCGAATCAAATTTCCTCGAGTTTCCTTTGTTAATAAAATATAAATCAGTAAGGCTGAACAATTTCAGGCCATTTCTAATAGGGGGCATAAATACCAGGATTGATCTTGCAGGGGCTAAACTGGACTGGGGCAGGAAGGAGGAAGATCCCAAAAAGCAAAATATTGTATTATTGAATTTACTGGACGGTTATTATGAATTAGGAGTTGGAATGGATTTTTATCTCCGATACTTTAAATTTGCAGTAGAATTGAAATCCTCATGGGGAATAAGAAACGTATTAAAAACCGAAAACAGAAAGGGAGAAAGACCATATCCTGATATAGCAATATATACCGATGTTATTGATAAAATGTATTCAAGGATGGTTTTAATTTCTTTTCATTTTGAATAAAAACATTGATTTTATCTTCTTCTGAATTCTGAACATACAATAGCTGTTGCTGCAGAAACATTAAGTGATTCAACACCCCCCGCCTGATGCGCATACTTTGGTACAAATAATCTTGTAGTAATATATGGCATATAGCTTTTTGAAATACCTCTGGATTCATTTCCCATAACAATAAATGCTCTTGTGTCCAAATCCTTATCATAAATGGATTCGCCGCTAAGAAATGTGCCATAGACAGTAAATCCCGGAACAGATGTATATTCTTCCAACAGGTCCTTTAAATTAACATAGTAAACATTAATCCTCATTATTGCACCCATTGTTGACTGAACAACCTTCGGGCTGAAGCAATCAGCACAATCATGGGAACAGAAAATATTTTTTATTCCAAACCAGTCCGCTATTCTAATGATGTTGCCAAGATTTCCGGGATCCTGAATTTTATCCAAAACAAGTGATATATCGTTAATGACGACAGCTTTATTAATAATATGATCCGGGATGCGCATCACAGCTATTACCTTCCCGGGAGTTTTAAATGAACTAATTTTGCTTAATTCATATACAGTAACTGTAAGAATATCTTCAGGAGGATATATCTCATTTTTATAATTATCTTTTAGCCACTGCCGCGTTGCTATTAATTGCTTTAACAGCGGATATCCGGCATCAATCAGCTCTTTTATTATCTTTTCTCCTTCAACTAAATATTCCCCGTATTTTTCACGATACTTTTTTAATCTTAGAGATCTAAAATGTTTAATTTTATTTTTGCTTAGCATATTTCTACATTTTACAAATAAAACTAAGTTTATAAAATTTCAGGTAATAATTATGTGCGTGATCAACAACTTATCTGACAAGGATACTTATATAGAAAACCTCATTATGTGAATAAAAAAGTTATATTTGCGCGAATGTAATAATTTAATCATTAAAAGTGTTAAAGCGTGTTAGAAAAGACATAGAAAAGGGGCGACAAAGTTATTATTATATTCTGATTATATTATCTGTAATTATTGCCTCCTGCAGCTCTACTAAGTATGTACCCGAGGGTAAATATCTTTTAACCAGAAATAAGATCAAAGTCGAGGATAACTCAATAAACAGGAATGAAATAAAAGATTATTTAAAACAACGTCCTAATAAAAAAATTCTTGGATTAAGGTTTCATTTGTTTCTTTACAATTTGTCAAATATCAACAAAGATAAATGGCCTCACGGCTGGTTAAGGAAGATTGGAGAAAAACCTGTAATATGGGATCAGTACCTGACCCAGACAACATATTTACAATTTAAACAATATCTTGAAAACAAAGGATTTTATCATTCCAGCGTTGAAGATACGGTTAAGTTTAAAAAACGTCATGCAATAGTTACATATGATATAGCACCAAATGAACCATATTATATTAATAAAATACACTACGACATTATAGATACGAATCTGAGGACAATTATTGTTACTGATACTATTAATTCTTTGTTAAAGAGAGGAATGCTGTTCGATAAAGAGATACTGCAGAAAGAAAGGGTAAGGATTGAGAATCTCCTTAAAAGGAATGGCTATTATAAATTTTCAAAAGAATATTCATATTTTGAAGCCCAGCCGGTGAACGGGACTAATAATGTAAATCTGACCATGAAAATCAAGAAATTTGAGATAGTTGATCAGGGCCAGAAATTGAATTATATACCTCATAACAAATACAAAATAAATAATGTATATGTTTATCCTAATTATAAGACCGGACCTGCTGTTTCACAAAAAAGCATAAGTTCAGAAAGCTTTGATACTATTTTGTATAATAACATATATTATGTATATAACGAGGACCCGCATATTAAACCTTCTATAATAAACAATGCAAATTATATACTGCCAGGTCAGTATTACAATCAGAATAATGTAAATAAAACATATAATAAGCTTTCATCACTGGGGATTTTCAAATTCATTAATATCAGCTTTGACGAATTCATAAACCAGACAGACGATGTAGATATAGAATATTTACTTGATTGTAATATTGAGTTAACTAAGAGGAAAGTGCAGTCATATCAGTTTGAAATTGTAGGTACAAATTCATCAGGTGACTTTGGAGCGCGGGGTAACCTGCTTTATAATAACTGGAATTTATTCAGGGGAGCTGAGGTTTTTAATTTTAAACTTACCATAGCTTATGAGGCAATACAGGAAATCGCAGCATCCGGATTATCACATACTCTGGAACTGGGTACTGAATTTAAGGTGGATATTCCCAAGTTTTTATTGCCAATTAAAACAGAGAGATTTATTAAAAGATTTGCACCAAAAACTTCTATATCGTTGTCTTATAACTACCAGGCACGGCCTGATTATATACGTACTATTGCCAACACTTCATTTGGATATACCTGGAAAGGCAATGAAAACATTAAGTTTTATGTATATCCGCTGGAGATTAACTTTGTACAGCTGCCAGTTGTTGATACAACTTTTGGTGAATCAATATCAGGCTCATACCTGCAATTTAGTTATGAGGATCACTTTGTTGGGGGTAACAGATTTGGTTTTGAATATAATAATCAAAAAATCGGTAAAAGTAAAGATTTTGTGTTTTTAAAGGTTAATATTGAAACAGCAGGTAATATTCTTCATGGCTATAGTGAGCTTAGCAATCTGGAAAGGGACTCTGTCAGTAATAGTTACAAAATATTTAATGTGCCTTATTCTCAGTATTTTAAAACAGATATTGATTTCCGCCATTATAATATTGTTAATCCCACAAATAGCATAGTATATAGAATTTTTATAGGATGTGCATATCCTTATGGAAATTCCAGTGCCTTACCTTTTGAAAAGAAATATTTCTCAGGCGGTCCGAATAGTATTAGAGCATGGCGTACAAGGGAGCTGGGCCCGGGTTCATATCTGGACACATCAAAAACTAAAATCCCTAATACTATGGCCGATATAAAGCTGGAAGCTAATGTAGAGTACAGATTTAAATTATTCTGGAAACTTGAAGGGGCATTATTTTTGGATATGGGTAATATATGGGCTATTAATCCAAAAGATGAAAGACCTAATTCTTTGTTTGATTTTAAGGATTTTTACAAAGATATAGCAGTTGGCACCGGGTTTGGTACCCGGTTTAACTTTTCATTTTTTATAATCAGACTGGATTTCGGATTCAAACTAAGAGACCCGTCTTTTTCTGAAAACAAATGGATTATGGACAGCGACCTATTAAGCTCGAAAGAATATAAAGACAGAAAAGAAAATAATTACAGAATATTTAATTTTCAGTTTGGAATAGGGTATCCGTTCTAAAATTTTTTATAAATACTGAATTTTAAAATAGCATTAAAAATCAAATTTGTATATTTTTATAAATTTGCGGATTAATATTGCATCCAAATAATAATTTATTAATGAAAAAAATTGAAAATGAAAGTATTTGACAAAATTAAGCCGGGAGTAGTAACCGGGGATGATGTACAGGAATTACTAAAGATAGCAAAAGATAATGAATATGCATTGCCCGCAGTAAATGCGGTAAGCACCAATTCAGTTAATGCAGTTCTTGAAGCTGCAAAAGTAGTAAACTCTCCTGTCATCATTCAGTTTTCCAACGGGGGGGCAGTATTTTATGCCGGCAAAGGACTATCAAATGAGAATGAGCAGGCTGCAATAATCGGAGCTGTTTCCGGAGCAAAACATGTTCATCATATTGCTGAGTTATATGGAGTGCCAGTTATTTTACATACTGATCATGCAGCCAAGAAGGTATTGCCCTGGATTGATGGCTTATTGGACCATGGCGAAAGACATTATAAACGTTATGGAAAGCCTTTATACAGTTCACATATGCTTGATCTCTCCGCGGAGCCAATTAAAGAGAATATAACCATCTGTAAGAAATATCTTGAGAGGATGAGCAAACTTGGTATGACCCTGGAAATTGAGCTTGGTGTAACAGGGGGAGAAGAGGATGGTGTGGATCACACTGGTATAGATAATTCAAGACTATATACTCAACCTGAAGATGTTGCTTATGCTTATGAAGAACTAAGCAAAATAAGTGAAAAGTTTACTATTGCTGCCTCATTTGGTAATGTCCATGGCGTATATAAACCGGGAAATGTGAAATTGACCCCGATAATACTGAATAATTCACAGAGGTATATTGAAGAGAAATTTAATACCGGGAAGAAACCTGTATTTTTTGTATTTCATGGGGGTTCAGGATCAAGCCGGCATGAAATTAGAGAAGCAATAAGCTATGGTGTAATAAAAATGAATATTGACACAGATACCCAGTGGGCATTCTGGGATGGTGTCAGAAGATACGAAGCTGCGAACCATGATTATCTGCAGGGCCAGATTGGAAATCCTGAGGGTGCTGATAAGCCTAACAAGAAAAAATATGATCCCCGGGCCTGGTTAAGGGAAGGTGAAAAAGTAGTGGTAGAAAGATTAAAGGTTGCCTTTGAAGATCTGAATTGTCTGGACAGAAACTGAAAATTTAAAAGCCTGTTTTTAGCCCTCAGAAGTTTACTTCCGGGGGTTTTTTGTTTCATTCAATTATTTTTTTTCCATAAATTGTCCGATTTTTAATACATTTATGAACCTTAAAAAAATCATAGACTGTGGATCTTTCAAAAAGGGGTACTTTCGGAAGTAAATTTGGTATAATAGCTGCTGTTGCAGGATCAGCCATTGGTCTTGGTAATATATGGCGATTCCCTTATGTAGCAGGAAGTAACGGAGGCGGAGCTTTCCTGCTTATATATTTGATAATTGTATTAGCAATAGGCCTGCCCGTTATGCTTTCAGAGTTTATCATAGGCAGGGCTACCCAAAGAAACCCTTACGATGCTTTCAAAAAACTTAGTCCGAATGGCCACTGGTACATTATAGGCATAATGGGTATTTTTGCAGCCTTTATGATTCTGGCATTTTATAGTACTGTGGCAGGATGGACCCTTGAATACATTTACCAGTCCGTAATAAACGGATTTAAGGGAAAGTCAGCAGGAGAAATAAATCAGATGTTTACATCATTTAACACCAATACTTTAAGGCCGGTTATGTGGCAGGTTATATTTATGCTGATGACTGCGGTTATAGTATTAGGCGGAGTAGAGAAGGGAATAGAAAAATATACAAAGATTCTGATGCCTTTATTACTGATAATAATAATTATTCTTGACGTCAAGGCATTATCGTTACCCGATGCGAGAGAGGGTATTTCTTTTCTCTTCAAGCCCGATTTTTCAAAAATAACGCCTAATGTTATACTTAGCGCTCTTGGCCAGGCATTTTTCTCACTGAGCATAGGTATGGGTACCTTAATAACTTACGGATCTTATATTCAAAAGAAGGATAATCTTACCAGTTCTGCGGCAATTGTTATAATTGCTGATACGGCCATCGCGATTCTGGCCGGTGTAGCTATATTTCCCATTGTATTTCATTTCGGCCTTAAACCCACTGAAGGAGTAGCTCTCGTATTTAAAACCCTACCGAATATATTCGCGCAAATGACAGGCGGAACAATATTTGCCGTATTATTTTTCGTTTTATTAACTGTAGCCGCCATTACATCATCAATTTCTCTTCTGGAAGTTATAGTGGCCTTCTTTGTAGAAAGACTAAAAATGAAACGCATTAATGCAACTATATTTGCAACGGTTTCAGTGTCATATCTGGGAACCCTTTGCGCTATGTCAGAAGGGGGATTTTCAAATTTCCGGCTGTTTAACATGAATTTCTTTAATCTGTTCGATAATACGGCTGCAAAAATATTATTGCCATTGGGAGGATGTTTAATTGCTTTATTTGTTGGCTGGTTTTATGGAAAAGATAAAACATGGCTGGAAATATCAAACAGGGGAAAGCTTAAGGTAGGTTATCTCAACATCTTCATGTTTCTGATTAAATATATAGCTCCTTTGGCAATAGCTCTTGTTTTTCTGAATGGTCTGGGATTATTTAAGTTTTAGCATGTTTGGGTGTTCTTTATTCCGGTATTAAACTAAAGCTTAACCACAATCATTATTAATTTAAATGTTGTCTAAACCTTCTATAACCAGAAAAATAATTAGTGTAATAATTCTGCTTCTTATAGTAATCCCAGTATTTGGTATTCATACCCACAATAGTGTTTCAGACAAAATTAATGATGCCTTTGAGCCTGCGGTCAGATTTTTAAAAGATATACTTTTTTGGGACCCACTATTAATGCTTGGTATAAATGTTGGTGCCGGTGTTCCCTTTATTGTTGTCTGGTTAATTTTTGGAGGGATCTTCTTTAGTATAAGAATGAAATTTATAAATTTCAGAGGACTCAGGCATGCTGTTAATCTTACTATGGGAAAGTACGACAAACCGGACAGTAAGGGTGAAGTGTCGCATTTTCAGGCTTTAGCCACAGCATTGTCAGCTACTGTTGGTTTGGGAAACATTGCCGGCGTAGCCATCGCTATTTCAGTTGGGGGGCCCGGAGCTACATTCTGGATGATTATGGCAGGGTTGCTGGGAATGACGCTCAAATTCTCTGAATGTACACTGGGATTAAAATACAGAAAAATTAATGAAAAGGGGGAAGTTTCAGGTGGTCCGATGTATTATCTGGATTATGGATTAAGAAAGAGAAGACTGAAAATACTTGGTAAGTTCCTGGCTGTTTTATTTGCAGTACTAATTATCGGGGCTTCATTCGGGGGAGGTAATATGTTACAGGCAAATCAGGCATTTTCGCAGCTGGCATATATTATACCATCACTTGAGAATTACGGATTCCTAACTGGTATTGTACTTGCATTTCTGGTTGGGCTGGTAATAATAGGAGGGATTAAAAGTATTGCACGTGTTACTGAAAAGCTAGTTCCTTTTATGGCATTGCTTTATATTGGCGCGGCTATAGTGATAATAATTCTTAATATATCAGAAACAGGTAATGTCTTTAAATTAATTGTTTCCGGAGCGTTTAATCCCGGAGCATTAAAAGGGGGTTTTATTGGAGTTTTAATAATGGGTTTCAGGAGAGGTTCTTTTTCCAATGAAGCAGGTATTGGATCTGCATCAATTGCGCATGCGGCGGCAAGAACAAATGAACCTGTAAGCGAAGGATTTGTAGCATTGCTTGAACCATTTATTGATACCGTAGTAATTTGTACAATGACAGCTATGGTATTGATATTCACCGGATTTCATGAAAATCCCCGGGGCCTTGAAGGAGCCCCTCTTACAGCCGCAGCTTTTGGAAGCGTTTTAAACTGGTTCCCCTACATTTTATTAATTGCAGTATTTCTTTTTGCATTTTCAACTATGATTTCCTGGTCTTACTATGGATTAAAAGGATTTGATTATCTCTTTGGAGATGTCATTTTCAGAATCTTTAAGACCAGGCATGTATCCAAAACCTTTTATCAGCTCTTGTTTCTGTTTTGTATAATTATCGGGGCCTCTTCCCAACTGGATAATGTCCTTGATTTCTCTGATATGATGATTCTTGCCCCTGCATTTCCTAATATAATAGGACTTTATATTCTTGCCCCTGAATTAAAAAAGGATATGGATTTATATTTAAATAAAATTAAAACAGGAATAATTAAAAAACTTAAATAACCTTTAGAATTAACAGGATATTCTTGTTGTTATGCTAAGAAATTTTCTAAAAGACTATTTTTCATATTCACGAAGAGAAAGAAACGGAATTATTTTACTTTTAGCCATTATCCTTATAATAATAATCGCTTATTTACTGTTGCCTTTAATTAATATTAATCAGGAATTCAATTTAGAAAAGTATGAGAGTAAATTGGATGATTTTGAAAAGTCACTGGAACCTGTAAATAAAAGAAATTTGTATGATATAAAGAAAAAGTCAGATATAAATAATGATGATAAATACCAGTTGTTCAGATTTAATCCAAATTCAGCAAATATTAATGATCTGAGAAAATTAGGATTTACAGAACAGGTAATAAGAAATATTATTAAATATAGAAGTAAAGGAGGGTGTTTTCGGAGGAAGGAAGATCTGTTAAAAATATACAGTATTGATACATCTTTATATTACAGGCTCGTCCACTTTATTTATTTGAACCATAATGACTCAATAAATACAAATCAGGAAGAATCCGTTAGTAGTCCGGTTAACAAAAATAACGTACCACTTAATATCAATAAGGCAGATACGCATTTAATAAGTGAACTTTTCGGAACAGAAAATTTACTGTCAGAAAGGATAATCAAATACAGAAATTTGCTAGGGGGGTTTACAGATAAGAATCAGCTTGATGAGATATACGGTTTTAAAAGTAAGCAATATAATTTGATTATAAATAATGTTTTTATTGATACCACATTAATAAGAAGAATAAATATTAATAAGGCTGATGAACAAACACTTGACAAGCATCCTTATTTAAATAAATACTATGCAAAGGCAATTATAAAATATAGAAATTTTACCGGTGAGATAAAGAGTATAAATGAATTATCAGTCAATAACATACTACCCGAAAATATTTTTTTTAGGATAAGACCGTATTTGTCAGTGGACTAAAATTAATTTTAAAAATTCTGGTGTATGTTAGCAATTTTTTGGTTAAATTTAATAGAAAATTTGTTAATTTTTAATGAATTGAATTTTGCCTGTTTTAAGATTTTGAAATTATATTCCTGTTTACTGGTTTTTTGTTTACTAATATAAATTTGGTAGATATTTTTTTATGTAATACCTTTGCGGCTCATTTAAAGAATATTGTTTATGATCGTAGTTCCAATAAAAGAAGGTGAAAATATTGAAAGAGCATTAAAAAAGTTCAAAAGAAAGTTTGAAAAGACCGGTATAGTTAAACAATTACGTGCAAGACAAGCATTTAAAAAGCCCTCGGAGAGAAAACGCGATGTAGTTAAGCGTGCAATTTATATTCAGAAATTGCAGCAGGAGGAAAAATAGCTATACATAAAAAGCAGGATTAACTCAAAATCTTTTTATTAAGTGCCGGATAGAACATAGAGAAGTATATCCCTGTATGTATGAATCATAAAGAATCATTTTTAAAGTATTTACAATACGAAAAAAGGTATTCTCAACACACAATAAGGTCTTACCTGGATGATTTGGATCAGTTTATTTCTTTCTGTGATTTTAATGAGAATAACTTTGAACCAGTTAATGTTGATCATAAAAAAATAAGAAGCTGGATAGTAGATTTAGTTAATAATAAAATCTCCATTCGTTCGGTTAAAAGAAAAATTTCTACACTCAAATCGTTCTATAAATATTTATTAAGAGAGGGGATCGCTAGTTATAATCCTGTGGAAAAGGTTTTGACTCCAAAAGCTGATAACAAACTGCCGGCGTTTATAAATAAAAAGCATATGGATATACTTCTGGATGATGTTGATTTTGGCAATGATTATAAAGGTGTAAGAAACAAATTAATAATTGAAATGTTTTATAATACAGGAATAAGGGTTAGTGAACTTATTAATATGCAAATAAGCGATTTAAATATTACTGAACTTAAATTAAGGGTTATAGGAAAAAGAAACAAAGAAAGGATTATTCCATTTACAAGGGTATTTAAAGAGTCTTTGCAGGGATATCTTAATATAAGAAATGATAAGTTCAGGTCTGGCTGTGAAGATTACCTGTTTCTCACTGAGAAAAGCAGTAAGATGTATCCCAAGCTGGTTTACAGGATCGTAAACAGATACCTGAATTTGATTACTACTATTGAGAAAAAGAGTCCCCATGTTCTGCGTCATACCTTTGCAACGCACATGTTAAATGCCGGAGCAGATTTAAATGCCATAAAGGAATTGCTCGGACATAGTAATTTGGCCGCAACAGAGATTTATACTCATAATACTTTTGAAAGATTAAAATCAATATACAAACAAGCTCATCCACGGGCATAATATAGGGAGGAATATACAATGAATATTAAGATCAATTCTGTTAAGTTTGCTACTAATAAGAAGCTGGAAGACTTTGTTAATGCCAAGGTGAAAAAGCTGATGCTATACTATGATGATATTATTCGTGCAGAAGTATACTTAAAAATTGAGAATAATCAGGATCTTAATAATAAAGTTGCAGAAATTAAACTAGAAATACCCGGTAATGATTTATTTGCAAAAAAACAGAGTAAATCATTTGAAGAATCGACAGACAGTGCAGTTAATGCTCTTAAACGTCAGATTACCAGGCATAAAAATAAACTTAGAAGACAATAGCTTAACCGTTTAAAAAATAAATTAAATATTTTGTGTTATAAGTAAAATATTTATACATTTGCCAACCGATTTTTGAGGGTATTAAATGCCGCTGATTACAAGTATTTTATAGGGGTAGTTGAGTTAACCAATTTAGCTGTATTTGAACTTTAGAAAATTCTTGTTTATTATAACCTTTAATTTGCATCTATAATAGTTATTTTAGCAATGTAAAGGTTCTTTGATATTTTGCCGATGTAGCTCAGCTGGTCAGAGCAGCTGATTTGTAATCAGCAGGCCGTGGGTTCGAATCCCTCCATCGGCTCATAAGCTAAGGGGAGATACCAAAGCGGTCAACCGGGGCAGACTGTAAATCTGCTGGCATATGCCTTCGTAGGTTCGAATCCTGCTCTCCCCACAAGATAAAGTGCGGGAGTAGCTCAGCTGGTAGAGCACAACCCTTCCAAGGTTGGGGTCGCGGGTTCGAGCCCCGTTTCCCGCTCATATTTTTAAGGTTCTTTGTATTATTGATATTATTAAATGATGGTGAATTTAAGAGCCCGGCTCTTGATAATTGGGGCATATGGCTATTAAAGTGACGGTTATAAACCCGGAAAAATTAAGAATAATTATATTTATAACTTAATTTGACATTAAAGATTTTACTAACTTCGTAATTTAAAATCTGGTTACCGTTAAATTTAATTAGCCGATGTAGCTCAGTGGTAGAGCGTTTCCTTGGTAAGGAAGAGGTCATGGGTTCAAGTCCCATCATTGGCTCAAATTTCTAATATTAAACTGGAAAAAAGTAGTAAATTTTTAATTATCTAATATTTTAATTATGGCTAAAGAAAAATTTGATAGGTCTAAGCCTCATGTAAACATTGGCACAATTGGACACGTAGATCATGGTAAGACCACTCTTACCGCAGCAATAACTATGGTACTAAATAAAAAGGGATTATCAGACATCAGAGATTTTGACTCTATTGATAATGCTCCTGAAGAAAAAGAAAGAGGTATAACAATTAATACAGCACATGTTGAATATCAAACAGAAAAACGTCACTATGCACATGTCGATTGCCCGGGACATGCAGATTATGTGAAGAATATGGTCACAGGAGCAGCTCAAATGGACGGTGCTATACTGGTTGTTGCAGGTACAGACGGACCAATGCCTCAAACCCGTGAACATATCCTGTTAGCAAGGCAGGTAAATGTACCCAAGATTGTAGTATTTCTGAATAAAGTCGATATGGTGGATGATCCTGAATTATTGGAACTTGTTGAAATGGAGGTTCGTGAATTACTGGATTTTTATGAATTTGATGGAGCAAATTGCCCTGTAATTCAGGGATCAGCACTTGGAGCCCTCAACGGTGAAGCAAAATGGGAAGAAAAAGTAGTTGAGTTAATGGATGTAGTAGACACATACATTCCAATACCTCCACGGGATATTGAAAAACCATTTTTAATGCCAATAGAAGACATTTTTTCAATAACAGGCAGGGGCACGGTTGCTACAGGGAGGATTGAAACAGGTGTTATCAATACCGGTGATGAAATTGAGATGATAGGTTTAGGTGCGCATGGTAAAAAAACTGTATGTACAGGAGTTGAAATGTTCAGGAAGATTCTTGACAGGGGTGAAGCAGGTGATAATGTTGGATTATTATTACGTGGAATAGACAAAAAAGAAGTTAAAAGAGGCATGGTATTGGCAAAACCGGGTTCTATAACGCCTCATACTGTTTTTAAGGCTAAAGTATATATTTTGAAAAAAGAAGAAGGTGGACGACACACACCATTTCATAATAACTATCGTCCTCAATTCTACCTCAGAACACTCGATGTGACTGGAGAAATCAAGTTACCTGAAGGAACTGAGATGGTTATGCCCGGCGATAATGTAACAATTACAGTAGAACTTATTACTCCGGTTGCAATGGACAAAGGGCTTAGATTTGCAATAAGAGAAGGAGGAAGAACAGTCGGCGCCGGACAGGTAATTGATATTGTAAAGTAGGTTAGCATAATTAGAAAAATGCTGAAAGATAAAATTCGTTTCAGGAGGAGAACGATTTTGTCTTTAAATACATACGGGTGTAGCTCAGTTGGTAGAGCACTGGTCTCCAAAACCAGGTGTCGGGCGTTCGAGTCGCTCCTCCCGTGCTAAGAATAAATTAACAATGAGAATATTTGCCTATATTCAGGAATCTTATAAAGAGCTGATACATAAAGTAACATGGCCTTCCTGGGAAGAATTGCAGAGCAGTGCAATTTTGGTCATGGTAGCTACTCTTATTATTGCATTAATCATAGCTGCTATGGATTTGGGATTCAAAAATATTATGGGAACCATATATAGCTGGTTTTACTAACAAAGGGGAATAAAAGTATGGAAGAACATGAAAAAAAATGGTATGTTCTCAGGGCTATAGGAGGCAAAGAAAAAAAGGTAAAAGAATATATAGAGAGTGAAGTCGCCCGGTTAAATTTAAAGGACTATATCAATCAGGTATTAATACCAACAGAAAAGGTATATCAAATACGTAATGGTAAGAAAATTAGTAAAGAGCGAAATTTTTTTCCGGGTTATGTATTGATTGAAGCTGCTTTAGTTGGTGAAATACCGCACATTTTAAAGAATATTACAAATGTTATTGGGTTTTTAGGTGCTAAAGGTGATGAATTGCCTACGCCTTTGCGTATGGCTGAAGTAAATAGAATATTAGGCAAGGTGGATGAACTTGCCGAAGGAAATGAAGAATTAAATGTACCATTTTTTGTCGGAGAAACAGTGAAAGTGATTGATGGGCCATTTAATAGCTTTACAGGTGTCATTGAAGAAGTAAATGAAGAAAAGAAAAAACTTAAGGTGATGGTAAAGATATTTGGAAGGAAGACACCTTTGGAATTAAGCTTTATGCAAGTGGAAAAATAGCAATTTCTAAGTGTTACACATTATATAGAGTTTTTGATGATTATAATATCTCTTAATGCTTCCTTAATAATCATCGAATTAAATGTTTAATTCAATTTAATTGTTTAAATCAGAAATTAATTTTAAATATGGCTAAAGAAGTCGTAGGATTGATTAAATTACAAATAAGAGGTGGTGCTGCAAATCCTTCGCCTCCTGTTGGACCTGCCTTAGGTGCAAAAGGAGTTAATATAATGGAATTTTGTAAACAATTTAATGCACGTACACAGGATAAGACAGGTAAATTGCTGCCAGTAGTTATTACAGTTTTTAATGACAAGTCTTTTGATTTTATTGTAAAGACTCCTCCGGTCGCAGTGCAGCTTTTGGAGGCAATTAGAACTAAGTCCGGTTCCCCGGAACCAAATAGAGAAAAAGTTGGATCAATATCCTGGGAACAAATAAAGACCATAGCTGAGGATAAGATGCCGGATTTAAATGCTTTTACTATTGAATCGGCAATGAAGATGGTTGCAGGCACCGCAAGAAGTATGGGAATTACAGTTAAAGGTAAATTCCCTGCAAGAAATAATTAAATATTACTAAATAATTATGGTAAAACTTACAAAGAACAGGAAATTAGCTATAGAAAAGATTAATCCTGGTAGTCAGTATAAACTATCCGAAGCAGTTACTTTGATAAAAGAAGTTACAAAAACAAAATTTGATGCTTCAGTAGATATTGATGTTCGACTGGGAGTTGATCCAAGAAAAGCTAATCAGATGATTAGGGGGACTGTGTCATTACCCCATGGTACGGGAAAAGATGTAAAAGTGCTTGTTCTATGTACCCCTGATAAAGAAAATGAAGCCAAGGAAGCAGGAGCGGACCATGTTGGATTGGATGATTTTATAGAAAAGATACAGAATGGATGGACTGACATTGATGTGATTATAACTATGCCATCTGTTATGGCAAAGATTGGAAAGCTCGGCAGGGTTTTAGGGCCCAGAGGTCTTATGCCGAACCCTAAAAGCGGTACGGTTACTATGGATATTGGTAAAGCTGTGAAAGAAGTAAAACAGGGTAAAATTGAATTTAAAGTTGATAAATTCGGAATAATACATACTTCTGTTGGAAAAATGTCTCTTGATACTCAAAAAATAATTGATAATACAAGAGAATTTCTTCAGACAGTAATAAGGCTTAAACCAACTGATGCAAAAGGTACGTATTTAAGAAGTGTCTATCTGTCCAGTACCATGAGCCCCAGTATTAGAATCGATGCTAAATCACTGGATGAATAATTTAAATTATAGAAAAGTTTTTATTTACTATGAAAAGGGAAGATAAAAATAAAATAATTGATACTCTTACTGATACTATAAATAATACAAAGCACTTTTATATTGCAGATTTATCCGGATTAAATGCAGAAGATACCAATATGCTTAGAAGGAAGTGTTTTGAAAAAGATATCAGACTTATTGTTGTTAAGAACACCCTGTTAAAGAGAGCTCTGGAGAAATGTACTAAGGATTATAATGATCTGTACGACATATTGAAGAATTCCACTTCAATAATGTTAACTGATACAGGGAGCATTCCTGCTAAATTAATCAAGGATTTTCGTAAAACATATGACAGGCCGGTTCTTAAAGCGGCATTTGTTGAAGAAGCATTTTATATTGGGGATGAACAATTAGACTTTTTAGCAAGTCTTAAGTCTAAGGAAGAACTTATAGCTGATGTTGTAATGTTATTGCAATCACCAGTAAAAAATGTTCTTTCTGCTTTACAGTCAGGTAGAAATAAACTGGCTGGTATTATAAAAACATTATCTGAGAAAAATTAAAATAATAATAAACAAATAAAATTATCAAAAAATGGCAGATTTGAAATCATTTGCAGAACAATTAGTTAATTTATCGGTTAAAGAAGTAAATGAATTAGCTGAAATATTAAAACAGGAATATGGAATTGAGCCTGCTGCGGCAGCAGCAGTTGTAGGAGCCCCTGCTGCCGGCGAAGCCGCCGGAGCAGAAGAGAAAAGCTCCTACAGTATTATATTAAAGTCACCTGGTGGAGCTAAACTTCAAATAGTAAGATTAGTAAAAGACTTAACAGGATTAGGCCTAAAAGAGGCAAAGGCTGTTGTGGATTCAGCACCCGCACCAATTAAAGAAAATGTTACTAAAGATGAAGCTGAAGCACTTAAAACTCAATTGGAAGAAGCTGGAGCCGAAGTTGAACTTAAATAAAATTTTTTACTAATATTATTATACATGTTTAATCCCACCAATGGGGATTAAACCTTTTTTGGCATTTACAATTTATTATAGTCCGACTAAATAATTAAACAATGTCTTTAAATAATAATAACGAAAGAATAAGTTTTGCTTCAACACAAAATCAGCTTGAATATCCTGATTTTCTGGAAGTACAACTAAAATCATTTATGGATTTTTTTCAATTAGATACTACTCCTGATGACAGGAAGAAAGAAGGACTTTTTAAGGTATTTAGTGAAAATTTTCCAATTTCTGATACCAGAAATAATTTCATTCTGGAATTCCTTGATTATTATATCGATCCACCACGTTATTCAATTGAAGAATGTATTGAGAGAGGGCTTACATATAGCGTCCCGCTTAAGGCCAAACTAAAATTGTATTGTACTGATCCTGAACATGAAGATTTTGATACTGTTATTCAGGATGTTTATTTAGGTACAATACCATATATGACCGAGCGGGGACTTTTTGTTATAAATGGTGCTGAACGAGTAGTAGTATCTCAATTACACCGTTCACCGGGTGTATTTTTCGGACAAAGTTTACATGCTAACGGGACTAAGCTATATTCAGCAAGGATAATACCTTTCAGAGGTTCATGGATTGAATTTGCGACAGATATAAATAATGTTATGTATGCTTATATCGATCGTAAGAAGAAATTACCGGTAACAACACTTTTAAGGGCTATCGGATATGAAAGTGATAAAGATATTCTGGAAATATTTGATCTCGCAGATGAAATAAAAGTTTCCAGAACATCACTTAAGAAATTAGTTGGCAGAAAGCTTGCCGCGCGTATTTTAAAATCATGGATTGAGGATTTTGTTGATGAAGATACAGGCGAAGTTGTTTCTATCGAAAGAAATGAAGTTATAATTGACAGGGAGACTATTCTCGAAAATGAACATATAGATAATATTATAGACTCTGATACAAAATCAATTCTTTTACATAAGGAAGGACAGACTTTATCCGATTATGAAATAATTTATAATACTCTGCAGAAAGACCCCTGTAACTCTGAAAAAGAGGCAGTGCTTCATATATACAGACAGTTAAGAAACTCTGAACCTCCTGATGAAGCTACTGCTCGTGACGTAATCGAAAAACTATTCTTTTCTGATAAAAGATACGACCTGGGTGAAGTAGGCAGATACAGGATAAATAAGAAACTGAACCTTAATACCGATATGGATATTAAAGTTCTTACAAAAGAAGATATCATTAAAATTATTAAACACTTAATAGAACTTATTAATTCAAAAACAGATGTAGATGATATCGATCATTTGAGCAACAGACGGGTAAGGACAGTTGGTGAACAACTGGCGAATCAATTCGGTGTCGGACTGGCAAGGATGGCGCGTACTATAAGAGAAAGAATGAATGTTAGGGATAATGAGGTATTTACACCAACGGATCTTATAAATGCCAAAACTTTATCATCAGTTATAAATTCATTCTTCGGAACAAATCAGCTTTCTCAGTTTATGGATCAGACAAATCCACTGGCGGAGATGACACACAAACGGAGAATGTCAGCTTTGGGTCCGGGCGGACTTTCAAGAGAAAGAGCAGGTTTTGAGGTTCGTGATGTACACTATACACATTATGGCAGATTATGTCCTGTTGAAACTCCCGAAGGACCGAATATAGGGTTAATTTCCTCGCTCTGTGTTTATGCCAAAATCAATGATCTTGGGTTTATTGAAACACCATATAGAAAAACAGAAGAAGGTAAGGTTAATTTAGCTAATAGTGGAATAATATTTCTGAGTGCTGAAGAAGAAGAAGCAAAAGTTATTGCACAGGCTAATGCTCCCCTGGATAAGGATGGTACATTTAAAAATCCAAGGGTTAAAGCCAGATACAATGGCGATTTTCCACTGGCTGACGCTGATAAAGTTGATTTAATGGACGTTGCGCCCAACCAGATTGCTTCTATAGCTGCCTCTTTGATTCCCTTTCTTGAGCATGATGATGCCAACCGTGCTCTTATGGGCTCTAATATGATGCGCCAGGCTATTCCGTTAATTCAGCCAGAAGCACCTATTGTTGGAACAGGAATCGAAGGAAATGTTGTCAGAGACTCAAGACTAAATATAATTGCTGAAGGTGATGGCGTAGTAGATTATGTTGATTCTAATGAGATTGTCATTAAATATACGATGAGTGAAGAAGAAAAATTTGCCAGCTTTGAAGGAGAAATTAAAAGGTATAAATTACCAAAATATAAAAAAACCAATCAAAACACATGTATTAATCTTAAACCGATAGTCAGAAAAGGTGATAAGGTTACCAGGGGCCAGATTCTTACTGAAGGATATGCTACTAAAGATGGGGAGCTGGCTTTGGGAAGAAATCTGAAAGTAGCGTTTATGCCATGGAAAGGTTATAATTTTGAGGATGCAATAGTCGTATCCGAAAGTATAGTAAGACTGGACCTTTTTACCTCAATACATATAGATGAATATTTGCTGGAAGTACGGGATACAAAAAGAGGGCTGGAAGAATTAACCGCCGATATTCCCAATGTGAGTGAAGAGGCAACAAAAAACCTGGATGAGAATGGGTTGATAAGAATTGGAGCTGAAGTCAGGCCAGGAGATATTTTAATCGGTAAGATTACTCCCAAGGGAGAATCTGATCCTTCACCGGAAGAGAAGTTGTTGAGGGCAATATTCGGAGATAAAGCAGGCGATGTTAAAGATGCTTCTCTAAAGGCTCCGCCTTCCCTTGAAGGAATTGTTATTGATAAAAAGTTATTTTCCCGATCCATAAAGGATAGAAAGTTGAAAATTTCAACAAAGCCGATTCTGGATAAAATTGACGAAGAGTTTGAACGAAATTCATGGGAACTTAAATCAAAACTGATAGATAAACTTTTTATACTTGTAAATGGTAAGACATCTCAGGGTGTCAAAGATTACTTTAATGCAGAAGTAATTCCAAAGGGGATAAAATTTACACAAAAAATTCTTCAGGAGATTGATTATCTGAATATTAATCCGGGAAAATGGACAACTGACAAGTCAAAGAATGAAGTTATAAAAATACTTATTAATAATTATTTAATAAGATACAAAGAGTACGATGCTATCTATAAAAGGAAAAAATACAATGCCACAATAGGTGATGAACTACCCGCCGGAATTATCCAGCTTGCAAAAGTATATGTAGCTCAGAAAAGAAAAATAAAGGTTGGGGATAAAATGGCGGGCCGGCACGGAAATAAAGGAATAATTTCCAAGATAGTTAGACAGGAAGATATGCCATTCCTTGAAGATGGAACATCGGTGGATATTATACTTAACCCGCTTGGTGTACCATCAAGAATGAACCTTGGTCAGATATACGAAACAGTCCTGGGCTGGGCAGGTAATGAACTGGGAGTTAAATTCTCAACACCCATATTTGACGGTGCAAAAATTGATGAGATTAATGAATATACTGAAAAGGCAGGAATACCAATATATGGAAAAACATATTTATATGACGGGAATACAGGTGAACGTTTCGATCAACCAGCTACTGTCGGGATTATTTATATGATGAAACTCGGACATATGGTTGACGATAAAATGCATGCACGATCAATAGGCCCCTATTCATTAATAACTCAACAGCCACTTGGAGGGAAAGCACAATTTGGAGGTCAGCGATTTGGTGAAATGGAGGTATGGGCCCTCGAAGCCTTCGGAGCGTCTCATATTTTGCAGGAAATACTTACTGTGAAATCTGATGATGTCATTGGCAGGGCCAAAGCATATGAAGCTATAGTGAAAGGCGAGCCTATGCCGGCCCCGGGCATTCCTGAGTCACTTAATGTTCTGTTACATGAATTAAGAGGTTTAGGATTAAGTATTAACCTCATATAAATCTAATTATGGTTGAAATAACCATTACTGCTTTTCATTTATTTAAGAATAAAAAATACTAATTATCAGCATATGTTATACAAGAAAGATAACAAAATCAAAAGTACCTTTACAAAAGTCGCTATTGGTCTTGCTTCACCAGAAGAAATACTGGAAAGATCCAGCGGAGAGGTACTAAAACCTGAAACAATAAATTACCGCACATATAAACCTGAAAGAGACGGACTGTTTTGTGAGCGTATTTTCGGGCCTGTAAAGGACTATGAATGTCACTGTGGAAAATATAAGAGGATTCGCTATAAAGGTATTGTATGCGATAGATGTGGTGTGGAGGTTACAGATAAAAAAGTAAGGCGTGAGAGGATGGGTCATATTTCACTGGTTGTGCCGGTAGCACATATATGGTATTTTAAATCAATGCCAAATAAAATAGGATATTTGCTGGGATTACCTTCAAAAAAGCTTGAAAGTATTATTTATTATGAAAAATTTGTTGTCATTAATCCTGGTGTTAAATCCGCTGATGGTGTAAAATATCTTGATTTTCTTACTGAGGAGGAACATATTGAGATTTTAGAATCATTGCCAAAAGAAAACCAACTTCTGGATGATAAGGATCCTGATAAGTTCATTGCTGACATGGGCGCTGAAGCTTTGCACAAATTACTGGAAAGACTTGATTTGGATGATTTATCATATTCACTCAGACACAAGGCCAGTATAGAAACTTCACAACAGCGTAAGAATGAGGCATTAAAACGGTTGCAGGTTGTGGAAGCTTTCAGGGCTTCCAAGGGAGTAAACCGCCCTGAATGGATGATTGTTAAGGTCGTGCCGGTTATACCTCCTGAATTAAGACCCCTTGTTCCTCTTGATGGAGGGAGATTTGCAACTTCAGATCTAAATGATCTTTACAGAAGAGTTATTATTAGAAATAACAGATTAAAAAGACTAATTGAAATTAAGGCCCCTGAAGTTATTTTACGTAATGAGAAACGTATGCTTCAGGAAGCTGTTGATTCACTTTTTGATAATTCAAGAAAGTCGAATGCTGTTAAGACAGATGCAAACAGACCATTAAAATCACTTAGCGATAGTCTTAAAGGAAAACAGGGTCGCTTTCGTCAGAACCTTCTTGGAAAAAGGGTCGATTATTCTGCACGATCTGTAATTGTTGTCGGACCTGAACTTCAGCTACATGAATGTGGTCTGCCAAAAGAAATGGCTGCAGAATTATTTAAGCCTTTTATCATACGGAAACTTATTGAAAGAGGAATAGTAAAAACAGTTAAATCTGCAAAAAAAATAGTTGACAGGAAGGATCCCGTTGTCTGGGATATCCTTGAGAATGTTTTAAAAGGCCATCCGATATTACTTAACAGGGCTCCTACATTGCACCGGCTGGGTATTCAGGCTTTTCAGCCTAAATTGATTGAAGGCAAGGCAATTCAGCTGCACCCTCTCGTATGTACAGCGTTTAATGCTGATTTTGATGGTGATCAGATGGCAGTTCATTTACCTCTTGGAAATACAGCAATCCTGGAAGCCCAGATACTCATGCTGGCTTCACACAATATCCTTAATCCTGCTAATGGTGCTCCAATCTGTGTACCTTCGCAGGATATGGTTCTTGGCCTTTACTACATGACCAAAGCACTTAAAGGCACACCTGAAAATCCAGTTAAAGGAGAAGGGCAAGTGTTTTATTCACCTGAAGAAGTTATTATTGCCTATAATGAGGGTAAACTGGGTATACATACTATAATCAATGTTAAAGTCGACGACCTTGTTAGCGGGAAGATAGGGAAAAAAATGGTTGAAACCACTGTTGGAAGGGTTTTATTTAACGAGGTTGTGCCGAAAGAAGTAGGATTTATTAATGAACTATTAACAAAGAAGTCACTTAGAGATATTATCAGTAATGTACTGAAAAAAACCGGAACGGCAATTACTGCACAATTTCTTGATGACATAAAAAATCTTGGCTATCAGATGGCATTTAAGGGAGGACTTTCATTTAATCTGGATGATGTAATAGTGCCCGAACATAAGCAAGGTTTGGTGGATGAAGGTTATGAGCAGGTTGATGAGGTATTAAATAATTACAGCATGGGATTCATTACCAATAATGAAAGATATAATCAGATTATTGATATCTGGACCCATATAAATGCTAAGCTCACTCAATCATTGATGAAGGATTTATCATCAAGTAAATATGGATTTAACCCTGTATATATGATGCTTGATTCGGGTGCCAGGGGATCGAAGGAACAAATCAGACAGTTATCAGGCATGAGAGGATTAATGGCAAAACCCCAGAAATCAGGTTCAACGGGTTCTGAAATAATTGAGAACCCTATATTGTCTAACTTTAAAGAAGGATTATCAGTACTTGAATATTTCATTTCAACACACGGTGCCAGAAAAGGGCTCGCTGATACAGCTCTTAAAACTGCAGATGCCGGATATCTTACCCGGAGATTAGTAGATGTTTCACAGGATGTAATAATTACTGAGGAAGATTGCGGCACATTGAGAGGACTGGCGGCAACGGCCATAAAAAATCAGGAAGAACTTGTAGAATCTCTCTTTGAGAGAATTCTTGGCCGTACAGCCGTTCATGATGTCTATCATCCTTTGACAGGTGAGTTTATAATATCATCAGGCGAGGAGATTACAGAAGACATATGCAGGATTATTGAAGATTCTCCCATTGAACAAATAGAAATAAGATCAGTCCTTACCTGTGAATCGAAGAAAGGCGTTTGCGCTAAATGCTATGGAAGAAATTTAGCTACCGGAAGAATGGTACAGATAGGAGAAGCCGTTGGTGTTATTGCCGCACAATCGATTGGTGAACCTGGTACACAGTTAACGCTCAGGACCTTCCATGTTGGAGGTACAGCTTCAAATATAACAACTGAATCCAATGTCATTGCAAAGTATAATGGAATTATCGAAGTTGACGAACTTAGAACTGTTGAAAGTAAAGATGGAGAAGGTAAAAAGATCGATATTGTAATAGGCAGATTAGCTGAACTCAGAATTATTGATAAAAAAACCAATATTGCTCTCACAACCCATAATATACCTTACGGCGCCAAATTATATATAAAAAATGGTGCTGAGGTAAAAAAAGGAGACGTAATTTGTGAATGGGATCCTTATAATGCAGTAATAATTTCAGAATCAAACGGAAAAATATCATTTGAACATGTAATTGACAGTATTACTTATAAAGAAGAATCTGACGAACAGACAGGCTATAGAGAGAAAGTAATAATTGAAACCCGTGATAAATCAAAAAATCCCAGTATAAGGATTTTAAATGATAAAAATGAGGCTGCTAAAATATATAATCTTCCTGTAAGCTCTCATATTACAGTAAATGAGGGTGATAAGGTAAATGCAGGAGATATTCTGGTCAAGATACCGAGAGCGGTTGGAAAATCGGGAGATATTACAGGAGGACTTCCTAGGGTAACTGAATTATTTGAAGCACGTAATCCATCAAATCCGGCAGTTGTATCTGAAATCGACGGGGAAGTTACTTTTGGAAAAGTTAAAAGAGGAAACAGAGAGATAATCATAACGTCGAAAACGGAACAAGTTAAAAAATATCTTGTTCCTTTATCCAAACAAATACTGGTTCAGGAAAATGATTATGTCAGGGCCGGGATACCTTTATCAGACGGAGCTATAACACCTGCTGATATTTTAGCAATAAAAGGACCCACCAAGGTTCAGGAATACATTGTTAATGAGGTGCAGGAGGTATACAGACTCCAGGGAGTAAAAATAAATGACAAACATTTTGAAGTAATAGTGCGTCAAATGATGCGTAAAGTTGAAATTATTGATCCGGGTGATACCAAGTTCCTTGAAAAACAGGTGGTCGATAAATGGGAGTTTATGGATGAAAATGACTGGATCTATGGTAAAAAAGTCATCGAAGATTCCGGAGATTCACAGACTTTGAAACCCGGTCAGATCATAACAGCCAGAAAATTGCGTGACGAGAACTCAGTCCTGAAACGTAAAGATTTGAAACCCGTACAAGCCAGGGATGCCATTCCTGCTACGTCAAGCCAGATTTTACAGGGTATTACAAAAGCAGCTTTGCAAACCCAGAGTTTTATGTCGGCAGCTTCATTCCAGGAAACTACGAAAGTATTAAATGAAGCAGCTATATTTGGTAAAGTTGATAATCTTACAGGTCTTAAAGAAAATGTAATCGTAGGCCATCTTATTCCGGCAGGTACAGGTCACAGGAGATTTGATGATTTAATAGTGGGTTCTAATGAAGAATACGAGCTGCTAACACGGGAAATAATACAAGATGAACAAGCTTTAAGTGAACCAAAATAAATTAAGATATGGAAGAAAAACAGAAGAAGAATCAAATAAATATTGAACTTAAAGAAGATGTAGCACAGGGCATCTATTCAAATCTTGCCATCATTACTCATTCCACATCTGAATTTGTTCTTGATTTTGTCAGAGTTATGCCCGGAATACCCAAAGCTGAGGTTAAGTCAAGAATAATTTTGACACCTGAACATGCTAAAAGATTATTGCTGGCTTTAAAGGATAATATTGCAAAATATGAATCAGTAAATGGCCAGATTAAAAACGTTGATGTTCACAGTGGCCCCGTTATACCGATGAATTTTGGGGGCCCAACTGCCCAGGCTTAATTGAAACCTCAATTTTAACAAGGCTTTTTTAAAATCTTTCTAAAATATTTTTTTTCTTGAAGTTTCTTCAATTTATTTTATATTTGTCCCTTTGATTTTTAATGGGATAGCAAATATTCTGTTGTAAAATAGCAGGTTAATTAAATATTTAATAAATGCGAATACTGATATGCTTAAGTAATGTTCCGGACACTACTACAAAAGTAAAGTTTAAAGATAACAATACGGTTTTAGATAAAACAGGAATACAATGGATTATAAATCCATGGGATGAACTGGCGTTAACCAGAGCATTGGAACTTAAAGAAAGTCCGAATTCAGCTGTAGAAAAAGTGACTGTTATTACTGTAGGATTACAGGATGCAGAAGCTACAATAAGAAAAGCTCTGGCAATAGGTGCCGATGATGCTATTAGAATTAATGCAGAGCCTGTTGATGCTTATTTTGTTGCGATGCAAATAGCAGAAGTGGTCAAAATAGACATGTATGATATTATTTTATGTGGAATTGAATCCAGCGATTATAATGGATCAATGGTAGGGGGCATGCTCGCAGAATTTTTAAATATTCCTTCTGTCTCTGCCGTATCGGCTTTAAATATCAAGGGGGAAGATATCACCCTGGATAGAGAAATTGACGGAGGTAAGGAGATAATATCAATATCCTCACCTTTTGTTGCTATTGTTCAAAAAGGTATTTCAATTGAACCTCGCATAGCTTCAATGAGAGGTATAATAATGGCAAAGAAGAAGCCATTAAGCATAGTTCAACCTATTGAAGCAGAAGCAATAACAGAGAATATTGAATTTGAATTACCTGAGCCAAAAGCTGCCTGCAAAATGATTTCGCCGGATAATGTCAAAGAGCTGATTGAATTATTGAAGAATGAGGCAAAAGTGATTTAATAAACCAAAATTAATAGACTATTTATAATATAATCTTCTCAATATGTCAGTACTAGTTTATACAGAGAATTGGGATGGCCGGTTTAAAAAGCTTGCTTTTGAACTGGTTTCATACGCCGGTAAATTGGCGCAGATGCTTAATACATCAATAACAGCAATATCAATAGGCAATGTTGATAATAGTGAATTAAGCAAACTGGGTCATTATGGGGCCGAGAAAATATTAACAGTTAAAGGTGATAATTTTAATATTCTTGACAATGGACTCTTTACAACAGTTATTAGTCAGGCTGCAGAAAAAGAAAAATCTGAAGTAATAATATTATCACATAATAATACGGGAAAAGCAATTGCACCGAGGTTATCTGCAAAGCTTAAAAGCGGAATTGTTTCAAGTGTTATAAGTGTACCTGTTTCTCTTAAGCCTTTTACAGTCATTAAAAAAGTATATTCCGGCAAAGCTTTTTCAAAAGTAATAGTTAAAACAGAAAGAAAAATATTAACCCTTGCCCAAAATTCTTATGGACTGACAGAAGTTGACAAACAAGCGGGTATAGAGGAATTTACACCTGATATGAGTAAGGATTTACCGGGATTAAAAGTTATAAATACTAAAAAGCAAAAAGGTAAAATTATTTTAACTGATGCCGAAATTGTAGTCTCGGGAGGCAGAGGAATGAAATCACCTGATAACTGGGGCCCAATTGAAGAATTGGCAGAATTATTAGGTGCGGCCACTGCATGTTCAAGGCCTGTATCTGACGAAGGCTGGAGACCGCATGAAGAGCATACAGGACAAACAGGTAAAATAATAGCTCCCAATCTATATATTGCTGTAGGAATTTCTGGCGCTATCCAGCATTTAGCAGGTATTAGTTCATCAAAAAATATTGTTGCTATTAATACGGATAAGGAAGCCCCCATATTTGAAGTGGCTGATTATGGAATTGTAGGTGATGCTTTTAAGGTTCTTCCTGAACTTATAAAAGCTATTAAAGAAGTCAAGTCATAAATCATCAATAATTACAATCTGAATTATAAAGTTCAAATATCAAGCTTAATAGTTAAAGGTCTCTGGTAATGGTTAAGCAAGTAATCTTCCTGTTAATATTATTATCTGCGAGTTATTTATTTTATCGTAATGTAAAGATTATTGCCCGTAATATAAAGCTTGGGAAAAACCTGAAAATTAATGATAACCGGGGCAAAAGATGGATTACGATGCTAAAGGTTGCAATCGGACAGTCGAAAATGGTAGTACGTCCTGTATCAGCAGTAATGCATATTTTAGTATATGTGGGATTTATAATTATAAATATTGAAATGCTGGAGATACTTTTTGATGGTATTTTTGGAACACATAGATTATTTGCATTTTTCGGTAACATCTATAATATTCTGATATCAGTATTTGAATTCCTGGCAGTCGGAGTAATACTTGCATGTATAATTTTTCTTATTCGCAGAAATGTTATAAGATTAAAGCGTTTCTGGAACAGGGAAATGACATTATGGCCCAGAACAGATGCAAATATTATTCTTATCACCGAAATTTTGCTGATGAGTGCAATTTTACTAATGAATGCCTCAGATACCGTTCTGCAGACACGTTCTGTTCCTCATTACATTAGTGTTGGTAGTTTCCCTGTCAGTTCAGTTTTAAAACCTTTATTAGCAGATTTATCAGCCGGCAATTTAGTATTTATTGAAAGGTTCAGCTGGTGGTTTCATATAGTTGGAGTATTAGCATTCTTGAACTATATACCATATTCAAAACATTTTCATGTATTTCTTGCTTTTCCGAATGTATATTATTCCAAACTGAAACCTAAAGGAGAATTATCAAATATGCCTTCGATAACCAGGGAGGTAAAATTATTGCTTAGCGGCGATACTAATGTCGCTGCCGAAGAGGAGACCATAGAGGAAGGTTCGTTCGGAGCTAAAGATGTTAAAGATCTTTCATGGAAGAATTTAATGGATGCCTATACATGTACAGAGTGCGGAAGATGCACATCCAGTTGTCCCGCAAGTATAACAGGTAAAAAATTATCCCCAAGAAAAATAATAATGGATACCCGCGATCGTCTTGAGATAGTTGGTAAGAACATTGATAAAAATGGTAAAGAATATGATGACGGGCAATCTTTGTTTAACTATATATCACATGAAGAATTATGGGCTTGCACAACATGTAATGCATGCACACAGGATTGTCCTGTTAATATTGATCATGTTTCGATAATAGTTGAATTGAGGCGGTACCTGGTAATGGAAGAAGCTGCAGCACCAGGTGAACTAAATTCCATATTTACGAATATTGAGAATAATGGTGCTCCCTGGCAGTTTTCACCTGAAGACAGGTTGAAGTGGACTGAATAGGGACTCAAAAAATGCAATATAGTTATCACTTGTTTAAATTATTTTTAATATAGATGCTTATGGCCGGCAAAGAAAAAATTGAAGTACCTGTGATGGCTGACTTATATGCCAAAGGCGAAAAACCTGAATATTTATTTTGGGTAGGTTGTGCCGGTGCTTTTGATGACAGATATAAGAAAGTTGCCAGGGCATTTGCCAAAATTCTCAATCACCTGAAAATAAAGTATGCTGTATTAGGTACTGAGGAAACATGCACTGGCGATCCGGCAAGGAGAGCAGGTAACGAGATGGTTTTCCAGATGCAGGCTCTAACGGTTATTGAAATATTAAATGGCTATGATGCAAAGAATATCATAACTATTTGTCCCCACTGTTATAATGTTTTTAAAAATGAATATCCTGAACTGGGAGGTATCTATAAAGTTATAAACTACACTAAGTTTTTAAAGGAACAAATAGATTCAGGAAATCTTAAAATAGAATCAAGCGTATTTAAAGAAAAAACAATTACATATCATGATCCTTGTTATTTAGGCAGATGTAATGGTATATATGATGCTCCGCGTGAGGTGCTGAATGTTATCCCCTCAGTGAAAGCAGAAATGAAAAGAAATAGAAGTCTTGCTTTGTGTTGCGGTGCAGGGGGAGGACAAATGTTTAAAGAAGCTGAAAAAGGTGATAAAGAAATTTTTATTGAGAGAATTGAAGATGTACTGGAAACCGGGGCTAATATTGTAGCCACAGCCTGCCCCTTTTGTATGACAATGCTTACGGATGGTATAAAATATAAAAACAGGGAGGATGAGATAAAAAATTATGATATAGCTGAACTTATAGCTATCTCATTAAATATCTAAGTATGTTAAAAAGAACATAGTATATTAGTTATTAATTTATAATCATATGGAAAATACGGCTAACTTAAAAAGTGGTGAATTCTTAGTTAAAGAAACAAATGCTAAAGATATATTTATTCCTGAAGAATTTGATGAGGAGCAGAAGATGATTGAAGAAACATGTTGTGATTTCCTTGAAACAGAAGTCTTCCCCAATCTCGATAGAATTGATAATCAGGAAGAAGGTCTTATGCCAGGCCTTTTAAAAAAGGCAGCAGAACTTGGATTGCTGGGTATTGCTGTTCCTGAAGAGTATGAAGGATTTGGCCAGTCATTTGTAACCCAAATGTTAGCATGCGAAGCTCTTGGAGCAGGTTTTTCATTTGCAGTAGCCTATTCTGCCCATACCGGTATTGGCACACTACCGATAATGTATTATGGTAATGAAGATCAGAGAAAGAGATATGTATCTAAATTAGCTACGGGCGAGTATCTTGGTTCTTACTGTTTAACTGAACCGGGAGCCGGTTCAGACGCCAATTCAGGAACTACAAATGCCGTATTATCTAAGGACGGGAAACACTATATTCTTAACGGACAGAAAATGTGGATAACAAATGCAGGTTTTTCAGATATATTAACCGTTTTTGCCAAAATAGATAATGATCGTGTATTAAGTGCATTTATTGTTGAAAGGGATTTTCCCGGAATTACTTTTAATCCTGAAGAAAAGAAGATGGGAATTAAGGGATCTTCAACAAGACAAATATTTTTTAATGATTGCAAAGTCCCTGTTGAAAATCTATTAGGTAAAAGAGGTGAAGGTTATAGAATAGCACTAAGTATTTTGCATATGGGCAGAATAAAACTGGGTGCAAACGTGCTGGGTGCAGCAAAAAAAGCAATAAACGAATCAGTTGCCTATGCTAATGAACGGAAGCAGTTTGGCCAGTTAATCTCAAATTTTGGTGCAATAAAGCATAAACTGGCAGAACAGGTTATCAGAACATTTACCACTGAATCTGCAGTCTATAGAGTCAGTAATGATATTGATATGGCAATTGTTGACTGCACAAAGGCCGGAATGGATTATGGTAAGGCAACTATAGACGGGATAAGTCATTATGCTGTTGAAGCTGCAATTCTTAAGGTCTATGGTTCAGAAGCCCTTGATTATGTTGTGGACGAGGCTGTTCAAATATTCGGTGGCATGGGTTATTCTTCAGAAACACTGGTTGAAAAAGGCTATCGCGATTCAAGAATTAACAGGATATTTGAAGGAACAAACGAAATAAACAGGATGCTTGTGGTGGATACAGCAATGAAAAGGGCAATGAAGGGGGATTTTGATTTGTTCGGCGAAGCACAAAAAGTTGTTGATAGTCTTACAGCCCTAAAAAGCAGTGATAAAAGAAGTGAAGAATATTTCGAAGAGAAGAAAGGATATATCAGTAACTTTAAGAAAGCAATACTGCTGGCTATAAACAAAGCATCTGAAAAATTTCAAAGGAAACTGGCTTATGAACAGGAAATTTTATTTAATATTTCTGACATGATAATGTCATTATATGTCTCGGAATCAACTTTATTGAGAATAGAGAAGCTTGCAGGCATAAAGGGTGCAGGTGCTGTAGAAATTTATAAGGATATACTGAATGTAAATATTTATGATGCTGCAAGCAAAATAAAAAAATCAGGATTAGATGCAGTTAATTCATTTGCTGAAGGAGAAGAACTTGGTTCTATAACAAAAGGAATTAATATCTTCACAGAAGTGGCCGGGGCAAATGTTAAGGAAGCAAGAAGAAGAATAGCAGACAAACTGATTGAAGATAACAAGTATTCATTTTAATTTTTTATTTTTAATTGCTAGTTCCTTAAATCTAAAAACGTACATCGTTAATCTTAAATCTTTGTTGATGTACAAATCAAAATTCAAACAAAAACAATATTTGGTAACCAAATATTGGCAGTTCATCAAAATTTAAAATACAGAACCTGATTAATACTTATTTTTGTGATGGTTCCCAATTTAATATTGCTTGTTCAATGATAGAATTAATTCAAAAGACAATTACATTGTTAAAGCTAAGAGTTAAAAGCAACCTTGAATTAATTAATAAAAATCAGGTTAAGATTAAGGAAATCTTAAAAGAGTCAAACTCTTCAAAGAGAACGACAATGTTTGAAGAGCATTATGAAACAAATAAAAGCCTCCTTGCACAAAACAATGATTTTATCAGTATTCAGCTTACACTTATAAACTTTATGGAAAAATATAAAGACTCTTTGATTCTAAAAGATAATCCTCCTGTAATAGAAATTGAGTCTATAAATAATGAAAAGGAATTGTTTGACCTTACTGTTGCGGGAGCTATCACTTTTGATAAGAAGCATCCACAATATAATAATGAATCTTTCTTTAAAAAACTTTTAAAATATTATCAGGATATAGAGGCCTATGAGAAATGTCAGGCACTAATAAACCTTAAAAAATCAAAAAAGTAAACTTGCTTTGCCAATTAGCCCCGCGAGAGTTTTATACTCCCGGGGGCTAAAATTACAATTACTCCATCATATGACTTTTTTTCATTGAAGTTGAATCTGTCTTCATATGATGTTGCATCATGCCTCCTGTTGTGTCATGCTTCATATGTTCATGATGCATTTTAGTTGAATCTTTCTTCTCACATTTTTTTTCTTTGTGCATTTCTTTTTTCTCAACCAGCTGCATACCACATACGGGGCATTTACCCGGTTCGTCCTGCACTACTTCAGGGTGCATAGTACAGGTGTACTTAACCTGCTGTTGTTCCGTAACTGGCTTTTTTGCTTCTGGTTCCTGTGCACGTGTTAATGCAGCAGCAAAGAGCAATCCTCCGATGAGGATAATCGAAAAAATAAGATTTTTTTTCATTTTCTAAAAATTTAGTTATTAATATAATTATTTAAGTGTAAAGTTAAGATATTTAATTTTCTTATTTCCTTCTTAATCTTAATGCATTGGAAATAACCGACACAGAGCTGAAACTCATGGCGGCAGCGGCAATTATTGGGCTTAAGAGTATACCGAATACTGGAAACAGTATACCTGCCGCTATTGGTACTCCCAGTGCATTGTATACAAAGGCAAAGAAAAGGTTCTGCTTAATATTTCGCATCACTTTAGTGCTTAAGTCACGTGCGCGTGCAATGCCATTTAAATCACCTTTCACTAATGTTATTTCTGCGCTTTGCATGGCTATGTCAGTTCCGGTGCCCATGGCAATACCTATATTGGCCTGCGCCAGTGCGGGCGCATCATTAATACCATCTCCAGCCATAGCTACTATATGGCCCTGCTCCTGAAATTCTTTGACTTTCTTATATTTGTCGTCAGGAAGGCAATCTGCCTGATAGCTGTCAAGCTTAAGTTCGTCAGCCACAGCCCTTGCCGTGAATTCATTATCACCTGTAAGCATATGAACCTTAACTCCCATCTTTTGCAGTGATTTGATGGCTCTGGCCGAGGTCTCTTTAATTGTATCAGCCACACTCACTATACCTTCCACTTTATTATCATAAATCAGATACATTACTGTTTGTCCGGTTGACTGCCACTCCTTTACATGATTTCTTTTCTCATCATCGAGAGAAGCCTTTAAATCTTTCATTAGCCTGTGGTTTCCCAGTCCAAGTTTTTTATTCTTATAAACAGCCTGTACTCCTTTTCCTGCAATCGATTCAAAATTATCCAGTTTTATTAATTTAATATTTTTTTCTTTGGCACCTTTAACTATTGATTCGGCTATCGGATGTTCACTATTATCATCGACTGAAGCAGCAAGCTGCAAAATTTCCTCGTCACTCAGTTCACCAAATGATTTAAATCCTTTAAGAGTCGGTTTACCTTCGGTAATAGTTCCTGTTTTATCAATAATTAAAGTATCAACCTTGTTCATTTCCTCAATAGCACGGGCATCTTTTACAAGTACTCCGGACTGGGCCCCCCGGCCCGTACCTACCATAACTGATATAGGAGTGGCCAAACCAAGTGCACAGGGACATGCAATAATAAGAACAGCAATAGCATTAACAAAAGCATACACGTAAGCCGGTTCGGGGCCCCATATGGCCCAGACGGCGAATGTGATTAATGCCACAGCTACGACAATCTGGACGAAGTATTTTGCGATCACATCGGCCAGTCTCTGGATGGGTGCCCTGGAACGGCTTGCCTCGTTTACCATTTCAATGATCTGTGAAAGAAGTGTATCGGAACCTACCTTTTCAGCTTTCATTTCAAACGATGTTTTCCCATTTATGGTTCCTCCTGTTACTTCATCATTTTTAGATTTTTCTGCGGGAATAGGTTCCCCCGTTATCATACTTTCATCTATTATAGCATCCCCGTTTGTTATGATTCCGTCAACAGGTATTTTTTCACCGGGTTTAACCCTTAATATATCACCTGCCTGCACTTCTTCCAAAGGTATTTCTTCTTCCTGTCCGTTTCGGATAATACGCGCTACAGGGGGCACGAGATTTAACAATTCCTTAATAGCAGAGCTGGTTTTGCTGTGAGCCCTAAGTTCGAGTACCTGTCCGAGTAGCACAAGGGTTAGTATTACGGCAGCAGCTTCGAAATAAAGATGAACGTTACCCTGTGCATCTTTAAACTGGGCAGGGAATAAACCCGGAACCAGAAGTCCGATAACACTAAATAAATAAGCCGCTCCCGTACCGATTGATATTAATGTCCACATATTGAGTGACCATCGGCGTATTGAACTCCATCCTCGTTTAAAGAAATCCCAGCCTGAATAAAACACTACCGGTGCTGCAAGAACAAATTGAATCCAGACCCAAACCTTTTTTGTTGCAATAGCCTCGAGGTGCAGAAAAGGGAAAAAGTCTGACATGGCAATTATAAACACAGGAATACTAAGTGCCAGGGCTATCCAGAATTTTTTAGCCATTTTCTTATAGGCTTTTTCTTCAACGCTGGTTTCTTCTCCTTTTTCAGGAACCAGATTCATTCCGCATTTCGGGCAGCTTCCCGGTTTATTGTAAGTTTTGTCACCTTCACAGCGCATGGGGCAGTAATATTTACTTTTTCCCGCTGTGGTGCTTTCATGAACATGTTCACGATGATGTTTCGTATGGTGGTGAACATGTTTGGATTCGTCATGTTTGTTATTCTCATCAACAGGTACCAGGTACATGTTACAAACCGGGCAGTTCCCTGGCTGGTCATAGACCTTTTCACCCTCGCATCTCATGGGACAGATAAATTGTTGCGTATTTTTATTTTCCATAAAATGAATTTTTATTTAGTATTTAAATGTTTCCCTGGTTTCTCCGCATTTCAGCATAGCTTCACCAAAATAGGGATTTTTTATCTCCTTCAAATTACTAAACCAGTAAGCGCCCTTTTCCCCGTCAGCCATTGGACAATACTGGTAATAGACTGTACCGTCTGATAATCCGAAATTTTTCATTACCTCGTAGAAAGCCAGGTTATATTCTGCGAATGATTTTCGTTGAACCACAATATCCGGGGTATTTGTTATTTTTTCCAGGGCATTGTTCAGGTGCTCAAGATACTGCATCCATTCCATATGTGCATCGCCCGCAAGCAACCCCATGTTCACGGCATTCAACCTGTTTTTTACTAAATCTGCCATTTGACCTGCCTGCTTTGCATCAGATGCAACAAAAGCATTTTTCATTTTAAGATAGGTATTGTATATTTCAGTAAGCTGTTTTTTAAACTTACTGCTGATTTCAGATTTTTTTTTAACCTTATCCGATACTTTGTGTTCTGGATTAACGGTCATTTCTTTACTATCCATATCCATACCTGCATGATTATGGCCGGTAGAAACTTTACCTCCTTCGGGATTCATCATGCTGGGTTTCCCTGCAAGCTGGGCAGCAGCATCGATTTTAAATACTCCGTTTGCAGCGATTTCTTCACCTTCTTTCAAACCGCTACCTGCGACGTAGAATTCGCCAGCTTCGGGCCCTAATTCAATTTCCCGGTAGACAAAAGAGGGTTGTTCACGATCAGGTATCTTTACATAAACAACAGCTCTTTTGCCTGTCCATAATATGGCTGTTTTGGGGATCAGCAGATCTTTTCTATTTCCGGCTGTTTCTGAATAAATTATTCCGTCAGTAAACATTTCTGGCTTGAGCAGGAGCTCCTTGTTATCTATTGCAACCCTTACCCGGGCGATCCTTGTTTGGGGATCTATTACAGGATCGATGAACGTTACTTTGCCGCTGTATGTTTTTCCCGGAAGTGACTGTACTGTAAAATCAACCTTGTCCCCGGTTTTTATCCATGGTAAGTCACTCTCGTATGCTTCAAAAAGTATCCACACGCGGTTAAGGTCAACAACCTGAAACAGTGTGCTTCCTTCTTTCAGGTAATCGCCAGGCGTTACATGACGTTTGGTTACAGTACCGGAAATAGGAGACAAAACATCGAAATAATGTTGTGTTTCTCCTTTCTTCTCGATGCTATCTATTTGTTCATCTGTTAAATCCCAGAGTTTAAGCTTGCTGCGTGTAGCATTGTAGAATTCCGGATTCGATTGCTTGTATGCTATTGCTTCGAGTAACTCTTTCTGTGCAGTAACCAGTGCAGGAGAGTATATGGTTGCCAGTTTTTCGCCCTTACGGACATTTTGTCCTGTAAAGTTCACGTATAGTTTTTCAATACGTCCACCAAAACGTGCAGTTAATTCCGAGATATTTCTTTCATCGGCTTTTACTTTACCAAGCATATATACTTCCTTGCCAGGATACCCTTTATAAACTTTCATAGTTTGAATATCGGCTATTTTTATAGCTGCTTCGGTCATCTGTATTTCATCAGGAGAAACAGCCTGCTCATCTCCACTTGTTACTTCAACCGGGATTAAATCCATAGCACAAATGGGGCACTTTCCTGGCTTATCCATTCTTATCTGCGGATGCATTGAACATGTCCAGACAGTCCCTTTTTCTTCTTCGTGTTTGTGGCTATTAATTTCTTCGCTGGCTTCGGATCCGGATTTTCCTGTTCCGTGAAAAAATAACCAGCCGAGAAATAATCCTGCTATAATTGCAATGGCAATAATTTTACCTTCTTTTTTTGTAATATTAATTTTTGATTTCATCTTTTTACATTTTAATAGTTATTTCCCCATTAGATAATTAATGAATGCAACAGCTGCATTCTTGTCAGCCCGCGCATTTTCCAGCTCGAGCCTGTATTTCAATAATTGCCTTTCCATGCGTAGAATTTCTTCGAAATTTTTCCCGGCAGTTGCATATTCTGTTTCCAGTATTTTTATAGCTTTTGCTGCCCTCTCAGACTGGAACTTGTATAAAGGTATACGCCTGTCTGCATCCCTGTAGTCCTTATCGGTTTTTGCGTAAGCTGTTTCCAGAACATTTATTTTATCCGCCTTTTTGTTCAGGGTAGCTTCCTGGAGGTATACCGCCTCTTTTACCATAGCCTTATATTTCTGTCTGTAAAGTGGTATTGTTATTCCAACCATGGGAAATACAATTGCATCCTGTCCTGATTCAGCCGGGTCAGCCATAGGACTTGTACTTTCACCAGTGATCATGTAATCCACACCGATTGAGAAACCGGGTTTTCCCGATTTAGAAGCGGCTTTTTCACGGCTAAGGAAAGAAGCTTCAATAAATTCCAGTTGCAAGACCTGGTGATTACCGGTGCGTATACTGTCAAGAATAGCCTCGCTGCCAGGTTCTATATCAACAGCTGACAATACTTCGGGCAGAGATACTTTTCGCTGCTCTTCAACATTTAAAAGATTGTTTAAGCTTATCTGGAGGGAAAAAAACATATCTCTCAACATTGCAAGCTGGTTTTCCAGATCAGCTATTTCCATTTCTACCCTTAATACATCAACAGCAGAAGCAAGGCCTGATTCGACCTTTATTAATGCTAACTTCCTGAAGGTATTAAGTATGTTGATGTTCTCTCTGGTTATAACTGTAGCCTTGTCGGTAAAGTACAAATTGTAATAAGTTGACTTTACATCGTAGAATAATCTTGATTTGGCTTCTTCAAAGATTTCGTATTTCGATTTAGCCATTTCGGTTTCTACATCTTTTTTAGCACCCAATGTACCAAACCAGGGGAACATTTGCATGACTGATATTCTGGCCTGCTGCGGTCCGACTCGTGTTTCAGCAGGTTGAATAAGATAACCAAAGGTTATCTGCGGATCTGGCAAAGCATCTGCCTGGGGAATTTTTTCCAATGCTGACAGGTATTCGTTAAAATGACTTTTTAAACCCGGGTTGTTTTCAGCTGCTTCAATAAGATATTCATTTAATGAATTTTGGGCATTCACTATTATGCCGAAAAACATCAGGAATAAAAGCAACATGTATTTATATCTTCTCATTATTTTAGTTTTTACTGTTTTTCAAATTGATTTTTTAATTTGTATTCCTGCCACATACTAAATAATACGGGTACTATAAAAACTGTCATTACCTGGATCACCATTCCTCCAAAAGAAGGTATGGCCATGGGTACCATTATATCAGAACCTTTTCCCGTTGATGTCAGTACCGGGATTAACGCAATTATTGTTGTGGCCGTTGTCATCATTGCCGGACGGATTCTTATTTGCCCGGCTTCCATAACCGAATTTCTTACTTCCATAATAGAAGAAGGTTTGTTCTTTGCGAAAACTTGTTTAAGGTAAGTGCCGAATAGAACACCGTTATCTGTTGCAATACCGAACAATGCAATAAATCCGACCCACACTGCCACACTAATATTAATGGTATGCATCCGGAACATTTCCCGGATGCCCATTCCTGCAATGGAAAAATTCATGAACCATTCCTGCCCGTATAACCAAATCATAAGAAAGCCACCTGCAAAAGATACTACTATACCGGAAAATATCATTGACGTGATAGTAACTGATCTGAACTGAAAATATAATATCAGAAAAATTACTATCAGTGATACGGGTACCACTAACATCAATTGTTTTGTTGCCCTTACCTGATTTTCGTAGTTCCCTGTGAATACATAGTTCACACCCGGAGGCAATGAAAATGCTCCTGCTTCAAGCTTCTCATCCAGGTATGTACGGGCATTATTCACAACATCAACTTCAGCATAACCTTCCTGTTTGTCAAAAATTACATAGCCGACCAGGAAGGTATTTTCAGTTTTTATAAGTTGCGGGCCACGAACATAAGTTATTTCAGCCAGCTCCCCTAACGGAACCTGTGCACCCGACGGGGTTTGTATAAACACCTTATTTAATGTGCCGGGATTATCCCTGAACTCCCTGGCATAACGTGCCCTTACGGGGTACCTTTCCCTCCCTTCAACGGTAGTTGAGAGCTTCATCCCTCCTATAGCAGTACTGATTTGCATCTGCATATCCTGAACTGTCAGGCCGTAACGCGCAATTTCTTTGCGTTTTATTTTAATTTCCAGATATGGTTTACCAACAACCCTGTCGGCAAATACCGATATGGGTTCTATACCAGGAACTTCTTTCAGGTAATTCTCGAGTTTAAATCCCGTTTTTTCTATAGATTCCAAATCGGGCCCAAAAACTTTAATCCCCATTGGAGCACGCATTCCTGTTTGTAACATCACCAAACGGGTTTGAATGGGCTGCAGCTTCGGAGTAGAGGTAAGTCCCGGAATTTTCGAGACTTTAACAATGTCATTCCATATATCATCAGGAGATTTTATATGTTCACGCCACTGACGGAAATATTTTCCATTTTTATCAGGTATCAGTTCTTCTCTTTCTACTAATCTGAATCCATCTTCCCCCGGATTATAAGTGCTACCGTCTTTTAATAAAAATGCGTCGTTTTTGTCCACTTTAAACCGCATTCTATGCCCGTTCTCATTAAGAATAAATTCAGATTTATAATTTATAACGTTTTCATACATAGAGGTTGGTGCAGGATCCAAAGCCGAATTCACACGGCCCCATTTCCCAACTACCTCTTCTACTTCAGGAATGGCATTTACTTTCATATCCAACAGACGTATTACCTCTATGTTTTCCTCTATTCCTGAATGAGGCATTGTGGTGGGCATCAACAGGAATGAACCTTCATCCAGGGTGGGCATAAATTCTTTGCCTATGCCGGGAAAGGTATTAGAAACAGAAATCCAGCCACTGCTGTTTCGCAGGTTAACACCTATTTTCTCAAAGGTATTAGAGATAAAACCTAATGTTTTATCAAAGCCCTGCCAGATAATAATTCCCAGGAATATAATACCGGCAGGAACAGCAAGGAATTTCCATTTATTAGCCAGACACCACCTCAGAAAAGGCTGGTAGTACCTTAAAATAACCATGAAGGTTCCTAATACTATTATAATTATTCCTGCAACGAATAAGAGGTTTGTAAAAGTACTGTTCCGTGCTCCCAGTGGTAACCACTCTGTTGTAAGAAAGTAAACGAGTACCAGCAGCGTTAATCCAATATTTATATAATTTACATAATGTTTTTTATTTTCGGACCATTTGTAATCCAACAGATTATTTATGCCCAGAACAATCAGAACGATTGCTATCCATGCCTTAAAGAAAATAACAAATAATAATCCGGTCGCAATAAGTCCATAATTAATAATTTTCTTAATCAACTTTTTATTGAATCGTATGGAAAACACAACATGTGCCAGCGTGGGGATAATCATCAGTCCAATGATAAGTGCCGAAATCATGGCAAATGTTTTGGTGAATGCCAGTGGCTTAAAAAGCTTCCCCTCGGCAGCCTGCATGGCAAATACGGGTAAGAAGCTCACTACCGTAGTAAGCAAAGCTGTAATAACTGCTGATCCCACTTCAACTGTTGCATCATAAATAACAGTTAACAGTTTTTTGCCTTTTGCCCCCTTATTCTCTGGCATATCGAGATGCCGGACAATATTCTCCGTAAAGACGATTCCCACATCAACCATTACACCGATAGCAATAGCAATACCTGATAATGCAACAATATTGGCATCGACCCCAAATTGATGCATTGCAATAAAGGTCATTAAAACACCAATAGGTAAAAGGCTGGAAATAAGAAATGAAGCCCTGAGGCTTAAAACCAGAATAATAACTACAATAATACTTATTATTACTTCCTCGGATAGTGCGGATTCAAGCGTCCCAAGTGTTTCTTTTATTAATCCCGTCCGGTCGTAAAAGGGAACCACTGTTACTTTTGATACTGTGCCATCATCGAGTATTTTAGCGGGTAAACCAGGTGATATTTCATCAATTTTTCCCTTTACATTATTAATTACTTCCATAGGATTTGCTCCATAACGCGCAACCACAACGCCGCCAACAGCTTCAGCCCCTCCCTTATCAAGTCCACCGCGCCGTGTAGCCGGACCAAAGTTTACCCTTGCTACATCCTTTATCCTTACGGGAACATTATCATTTACTGAAACCACACTTTCCTCCAAATCTTCCAGATCTTTAATATATCCCAGAGCCCTGATCAAATACTCCACACGGTTAAATTCAATCGTCCGGGCACCAATATCAAGATTGCTATTCTTAACAGCCAGCATAATCTGTGATACATTAACACCATATGCTTTCATTGCATTGGGATCTATATCTACCTGATATTCTTTTACAAAACCGCCAATTGAGGCTACCTCGGCAACTCCTTTGGCAGATGTTAATGAATACCTGACATAAAAATCCTGTATAGTTCTTAATTCATGCGGGTCCCAGCCTCCGGCAGGATTACCGTTTTTATCCCTGCCCTCCAGCGTATACCAATATATCTGTCCCAGCGCAGTGGCATCAGGTCCAAGAGAAGGTGTAACTCCCTCAGGAAGTGTTCCGCCGGGAAGTGAGTTTAATTTTTCAAGAATGCGGGTGCGGCTCCAGTAAAATTCCACATCTTCTTCGAAGATTATATAAATGCTTGATAATCCGAAAATTGAATTACTCCTGACTGTCTTCACGCCAGGAATTCCCAGTAATGCAGTAGTCAGCGGATAAGAAATCTGGTCCTCTACGTCCTGGGGTGAACGTCCGGGCCATTCTGTATATACTATCTGCTGGTTTTCACCTATATCAGGAATAGCATCGACAGGAACAGGATCACGGGGAAATACTCCTAAATCCCAGTTAAAAGGGGCTGTTGCTATTCCCCATGTAATTAAGGTTATTAATACAATGAATGTAACAAGTTTATTCTCCAGGAAGAATCTTATAATTTTATTTAACATGTCAAAATATTTTTTTTAATAAGCTGTAAACAGTAAATCACAAAATCAATAATTGAATTCTATAGCAAAACAAATTTAATGAAAATGTATGCCTGATTCCTTCATTAATTAACTAATTATAAAAGGAATGTTCCCAGCTTTGAAAGAAATGTTTTGATTACCGGAGGTGGTATATCAGAAGATCTTATAAAATTCTTCGTTATAAATGTGGAAAATACTGGATCGGTATTAAAAATTGCTGCCGAATCTAATGATATGGATGAGGAGATTAACTCAAACAAATAAGTTGGTGATAAATTTATGATGTCTGCATCTAATTTAACAGTAACAGTTTCATTATGACAACAACCACTATTATCACAACATGCATCAGGATCAGAAAGGACATTGACTGAAACCAGGTCGCTGCCACAATAGTGCTCAGTAATAGTCATACCTGCTGTTGTTAACAGAAGGATAAAAGACAGGATAATATGACTGACTTTTCTTATCAATTTGTAACTATTTGTATTAATTATAAACAAATTACCTATACTTTGGTTTAAAGTGTTATAAAATTTTTAAAAATATTTATATGATTTTTAGATTATACCCTGTCTAAAGGTTTTCGTTTCTTTTCCTTAATCTTTTTATAATATAGGGGAGTTAATATGGTTTTTCCTTTAACTCAACTTTACCCAGCTCAATATGGTAGATATTATAGCCCAGTTGTGACAGTTCATCTCTTACTACTTTTATACAGCGGTTACAAACCATATTTTAAATATGAATTATATTACTCTGCAATTTATCTGTTATATTTATTTGATATTTATAATGTGGCCTTTTACTCAACAAATATAATTACATTGAGATGCAATAGTTGTCCGATAAACTTAAATTATGTTAATTTTCTTTAAAATGATTCATTTTTTGAAACTCTTCAGGCAATTGCTGTTTGTATCGTTGCTGGCATATCTCAACATCACGGATGCTAAATCCCAATATATTAATATTTCAGGTAAAGTAATCGACAGTATAACCAAGGAACCACTTGTTTTTGTAAATATTATTTATAGTGAAAAAGGCACAGGTACTGTATCATCTATCGATGGCAATTTCGAGATACTTACAAGTCAGAAACCTGAGTTTTTAAGATTCAGTTATGTAGGTTATTATCCAAAAGTTGTCAATCTGAGTTCAATACGCAATATAAATAAACTCATAGTTGAATTAAAACCCAAAGCATATGATATTGATGAAGTAAAAATATTCCCGGGAGTAAATCCCGCCAACCGTTTAATCAGACTAGCCTCAGAAAACAGGTTATCGAACCATCCTGAAAAAATAAATTCCTTCTCATACATAGCTTATGATAAAATGATTTTTACCTTGCATGAGGATAGCCTCCAGGAATTAAACAGGCCATTAAAAAAGACAAGAAAGAAACGCGATACAGGATATTACTATGATGAGGAATCATCTGACATCAAAGCCGAAGATTTTTTAAATAAGCATTATTTGTTAATTATGGAATCCATTAGCAGCCGGAAGTATAAATATCCTGATAAAGAAAAAACCGAAATTATCGCTTTAAGGGTCTCCGGTTTTAAGAAGCCTTCTTTTGTGTTAATGGCAAGACAATTCCAGTCATTTTCATTCTATGATAATTTTATTACTGTTTCAGATAAAAAGTATCTTAATCCCATAAGTTCAGGCAGTACGGGGAAATACTTCTTCCTCCTTGAAGATACATTATTTACTGAAAAAAATGATACAGTATTTATTATCTCTTTCAGGCCAAAACAAGGCAGAAATTTCAACGGATTAAAAGGTGTTTTATATATAAATACCAATAAATACGCAATTCAAAACGTTATTGCTGAAGCATATGAGAGAGAAGACGAGTTTGTTTCTGTAAAAATACAGCAAAAGTATGAACTGCTGGAAGGTCAAAGATGGTTCCCTGTTCAGTTAAATACAAATCTTTTGTTCAACAATATAAGGGCCGAAACAGGTTTGAAACCAATGAGTATAAAAGGCATTGGTAAATCATATCTGTTAAATATAAAATTAAATCCGGAATTAGATGATAAGGATTTTAACAGCATTTATGTAAATGTAACAAATGATGCTCATGAGAAAGATGAAACATTCTGGGATAGTTACAGGATTGATTCATTAACTGAAAAGGATAAACGGAAATATAAAATAGTTGACAGTATAGGAGAGGTGAAGAGATTCGATCGTAATTCTAATATGATCGAAACATTATTTACCGGATATATACCAGGCAGATACTTTAATGTTGAGATAGGTTCACTCGTTGATTATAACAGTTATGAAGGATGGCGTTTAGGTATTGGCGGAATAACTACCGACAGGTTATCCCGCCTGTTTGACATGGGAGGTCACATAGCCTATGGGTTCCGGGATAAGAAATTAAAGTATGGCTTTAATTTTAATATTAACTTATCACATGATTATGAAATTTTACTGTCACTCAGATATAGTAATGATCTTGCTGAAGCAGGCGGTTATAGCTTCCTGGGAAATATAAATATTTTATCATCAGAATATTTAAGAAAATTTATGATTGAAAATATGGATAAAGCTGAAGTCAGGGAAATATCTTTTGGTTTCAGGACATTTAAATATTTGAAAACAGCTTTATTTATGAATAATTCAGTTGTTACTTCTACAAATGGATACATGTTCAGCCTTTCAGATGAAAATCCCGTAATTCTTTTGGGTCAATTTACATACACAGAAATTGGCATTAAATTCAGATATTCTTTTAATGAAGGATTTATGAAAACGCCTTACGGAAATAAATTTTCTCTGGGCACCAGTTATCCAGTGTTAAATTTGAATATAACAAGAGGAGTGAAATTGCTGGATGGGGATTTTATTTATACAAAAATTGAAAGTAAGGTCTCAAAATCCTTTACATCCGCATTATTTGGGGTTTCAAAGATTCAACTTACAGCAGGCAGGGTATTTGGTGAATTACCTTATTCGAAATTATACAACGGTCATGGTAGTTATAAAAGATTTACACTCGAGTCAGAATACTCATTTGCTGCAATGAGACTTAATGAATTTCTCTCTGATCAATTTGTTTCATTATATTTGAAACAGGATTTCGGCTCTCTTTTATTTAAAACAAAACGGTTTAATCCTGGAATTGTATTAGTGACAAATATTGGATTTGGAAAGTTAAACCACCCTGAGAAGCATAATAATTTAGAGTTTAATACCATGGAAAAGGGTTATTATGAAAGCGGGATACTTATCAATAATATCTTAAGGACAGCTATTTTTGGTTACGGATTTGGCATTTTTTACAGGTATGGACCATATGCATTTAGTAAAACAAGTGATAATTTTGCATATAAATTGACGCTTAAATTTAATTTATAAATTAGCATTAAGCTATAGTATAGCTTATTAAAATATATGACTACTGTTGTTAATAATTAAATTTTTATCAGCTTTTACAAGTTATGCTTCACAAATCGGGATTTGTAAATATTCTTGGCAATCCGAATGTCGGAAAGTCAACCTTAATGAATGAACTTGTTGGGGAGAAACTGGCAATTATCACCTCAAAGGCTCAAACAACAAGACATCGTATAATGGGAATAGTTAACGGTGAAGATTTTCAAATTGTATATTCAGATACCCCGGGTATTTTAAATCCCGGTTATAAGTTACATGAGTCAATGATGAAATCTGTTTCATCTGCTATTATTGATGCTGATCTTATTATCTATGTAACTGATGTAATTGAAAAAACAGATAAAATCCATGATTATCCGGGTGAACTTAAAATCAAAAAGATACCGGTCCTTTTAGTAATTAATAAGGTAGATTTGGCAAAACAGGAGACAGTTAACCAATTAATCAGAGAATGGGAAAAAATAATGCCGGAAGCTGAAATTTTTCCGGTATCAGCGTTATTAAAATTTAACATTAGCAAGCTGTTTGACAGAATACTGGAATTACTGCCAGCCGGAGAACCCTATTATCCCAAGGATACTTTAACAGACAGACCTGAACGGTTTTTTGTGTCGGAGATAATCAGAGAGAAGTTAATTGTAAATTATCACCAGGAAATTCCTTATTCTGTCCAGGTTGAGATTGAATCTTTTAAAGAAGGTGAAAAGCTGGTAAAAATAAGAGCAATAATATATGTTTTGCGAAACAGCCAGAAAGGGATAATTATTGGACATAAGGGAGAGGCATTGAAGAAGGTGGGCAAAGAAGCACGTATAGAAATTGAGAAATTTCTGGCAAAAAAGGTATATTTAGAGCTGTTTGTTAAAGTAAGCAAAGACTGGAGAAATAAAGCAGGACAACTGCGTAATTTCGGGTACAGATAAATATGTCAAATATTGTAGCTATAGTAGGAAGGCCAAATGTAGGGAAATCAACCCTGTTCAACAGGCTCACTGAAACAAGGGATGCTATTGTTGATAAAACCAGCGGAGTTACACGCGACAGGCATTATGGTAAATCGATATGGAATGGAATAGAATTTTCAGTTATAGATACAGGGGGATATGTTAAGTCCGGCATAGATATATATGAGGAAGAAATACGGAAACAGGTACATTTAGCTATCGATGAAGCCGATGCTATTCTCTTTATGGTTGATGTTGAAGTTAGTATTACCGATTTGGATGAGGCTATTGCTGAAATGTTAAGAAAAATCAAGAAGAAGGTTTTCCTGGTAGTAAATAAAGTGGATTATTATGAGAGACAATATAATGCGAATGTATTCTATTCGCTGGGTTTGGGAGAATTATACATGATTTCGTCAATTAACGGAAGCGGTACAGGTGATTTGCTTGATGATGTTGTCAGTTCATTTAAAAAGAAAAGCAGCCAAGAGGAATTGCAACTGCCAAGATTTGCAATAATCGGCAGGCCCAATGTTGGAAAATCGTCACTTATTAATACCCTGATAGGGGAAGAGCGGAATATAGTTACACCAATTTCAGGTACAACAAGGGATTCAATTTATTCACGATACAATAAATATAACCATGATTTTTATCTTGTTGACACGGCCGGATTGCGAAAAAAACAAAAGGTGACTGAAGATATTGAATTCTATTCTATAATGCGTTCAATTAAAGCGATAGAAAATTCTGATGTATGCTTATTGCTTGTAGATGCAACCCGGGGTATAGAAGCACAGGATGTAAATATTTTTAATCTTGTAAAAAGAAATAATAAGGGAATACTAATCCTGGTGAATAAATGGGACCTTATAGATAAAAAAACTGACAGCGTAAAAAAGTTCACAGAAAAGGTAAAAGAAAAAATTTCTCCGTTTAAAGATGTACCTGTAATTTTCACCTCGGCCATAACCAAACAAAGGATCCATAAAGTTATTGAGATTGCTGTAAATGTACATGAAAACAGAAAACAGCGGATCCCTACATCCAAATTGAATAAAACAGTATCGGGAATAGTCGAAAATTATCCCCCGCCTTCAGTTAAGGGTAAGTTTGTAAAGATAAAGTATGTTACCCAACTGCCGACAACTGCTCCATCCTTTGCTCTTTTTTGTAATTTTCCTCAATATGTTAAGGAGCCCTATAAAAGATATCTGGAGAATAAGTTAAGAGAAAATTTTAATTTCACGGGAGTACCTATACAAATTTTCTTCAGAAAAAAGTAACTTAGCTATAATATAATTTGTTTTAATGAATAAATAGCTTGTTAAATGATGTTTAGGAATTTAATACTTGTAATGGTTATTGGGATTATTGTTATCATAGCCTGTGAAAAAATAGAACCTGCTGATCCCATACCTGAAATAGGATTTAAGGATTTTACAGTATTCGATAGCTATGATACTATAGGAGATGAACCGGTTGAAGTTAAAGCGTGTGAATTAATATTTACTTTTATTGATGGGGATGGCGATATCGGACTTATAGATGATCCCTATGATTCAATTGATCCAAAGAATGTTTTTATAATTCCTTTTGAAAAATTTGATGGGAGTTATTACAGAAATGATGAATTAGATACTTTAGCCTTCTGGATAAAACATGATGAGAAAATGGAACGTGTTGGCCAGAATAAGACCCTCAAGGGTGAGATAATAGTAAAATTCAGTTATTTTACAAATCTTATTTCAGATTATGATACTTTAAAATTTGACTTTTACATGATTGACAGGGCAGAGAACAAGAGCAATGTTGAATCAACAACTGATATAGAATTTAATTAAGTATATGCTGCAATATTAATTTTCTTTTTTATTAAACTTATTATCTGGCCTGGGTAACAATACTTTTCTTGATAACCTGAAGAATCCTGATTTTTGGTCTATATCTATAAGTTTTACTTCAACTTCCTCTCCTTCCTTTAAGACATCCTCCACAGAATTTATTCTTCTCCATTCAATTTCCGAGATATGCAGCAGTCCTTCTTTCCCTCGCATAAACTCAACAAAAGCTCCAAAATTTGTTATTGATTTTATAAGTCCTTTGTATATTTTACCAATTTCAGGGACTTCGACTATCTCTTTTATTCTTTTAATTGCTGCGTCTATTGATTTTTTATCTACGGCTGAAACATCTACTATACCTACTCCGTCAACCTCTTCTATTAATATTATAGAATCTGTTTCTTCCTGAATCTTTTGTATTATCTTACCACCGGGACCTATTAAAGCACCTATTGTATCTTTTGGAATTGTCATTTGTATAATTCTTGGCACATGGGGTTTGTAATCTTCTCTTGGTACTGGTATTATTTCAATTAGTTTTTCCAGGATTTTAAAACGTCCTGCTTTAGCTTGCTCAAGGGCTTCACTTAGGATATCATATGATAAACCCTCGACTTTTATATCCATCTGTGTGGCTGTAATGCCATCTTTAGTACCTGCGACTTTAAAATCCATGTCCCCCAGTTGATCTTCATCTCCCAGAATATCAGATAAAATGGTATATTTACCTGATTTTTTATCAGTAATTAATCCCATAGCTATTCCTGATACAGGTTTTTTTATTTTAACACCGGAATCCATTAAAGCAAGAGTGCCTGCACATACCGTTGCCATTGAAGAGGATCCGTTAGATTCGAGTATATCTGATACAACACGTATTGCATATGGATTATCTTCAGGAATCATTCTTTTCAAACCACGGTGCGCCAGGTTGCCGTGTCCTATTTCTCTTCTGCTTAAACCCCTTGAAGGTTTAGCTTCTCCGGTTGAAAACGGCGGAAAATTGTAGTGTAAAACAAATTTATCTGTACCTTGAATAAGCACTTCATCAATAACTTTTTCATCTAGTTTTGTGCCTAGTGTAACTGTGGCTATTGACTGTGTTTCTCCCCTGGTAAAGATTGAAGAACCATGTGCTGCAGGCAGGTAATTTACCTCACCCCAGATTGGCCTTATTTCATCAGGCTTTCTTCCGTCGACTCTAATATTCTCATTTAAAATCAGTGATCTTACTGCTTCTTTTTCAACTTCATGGAAATAAGTATTAATAAGAAATTCCCTGGTTTCATCTTCCTCACCATATTCATCAATCAGTTCCTTTACTATTGTTTCATATGCGTTGTGACGATCGCGTTTGGCGGGAGTAGTTTTAGCTACCTTGTATACTTTATCATAAGCTTTATCCCATACTAGCTTACGTAAATCTTCATCATTATTTTCATGGCTGTATTCTCTCTTCGTAGTACTCTTAACTTCTTTAGCAAATTCCATTTGTGCTTTACAATGTTTTTTAATTTCTTCATGTGCTAATTTTATAGCTTCAAGCATTTCGGCTTCTGAGACTTCATTCATTTCTCCTTCAACCATTATAATATTGTCGTATGTGGCACCAACAATTATATCAATATCTGCAACTTTTATCTCGGCAAATGATGGATTAATTTTTAATTTGCCATTTATGCGGGCTATCCTGACTTCAGATATCGGGCCGTTAAACGGAATGTCTGAGACTGTCATAGCCGCAGAAGCTGCGAGTCCGGCAAGTGCATCCGGCATAGTATCTTTGTCAGCAGAGATAAGGTATATATTTACAAAGGTCTCTGCATGAAAATCATCCGGGAAAAGAGGACGAAGTGTACGGTCAACTAACCGGGCAATTAATATTTCATAGTCACTGGGTCTTGTTTCCCTTTTAATAAATCCCCCGGGAAACCTCCCTATAGCAGCAAACTTTTCTCTGTATTCTACCTGAAGTGGCATAAAATCAGCATCTTCTTTTCCTTCTTTTGAAGCAACAACTGTGGCCAGAAGCATTGTATTTCCTGTCTTTAACATAACTGCTCCATCTGCCTGCCTGGCTACTTTCCCTGTTTCAATAGTTATTATTCGGCCATCACCAAGATCAATATTTTTTTCAAATGACTTATTCATATCTTTATTTAATTAATATGTAAATATTCGAAAGCATATATTCTTTAATTAACGAGAAAAGGCAATTCGCCGAATTGCCTTTTTATTTTCGGAGGTTTAATACTTTTAGAATTGCCCTATATCTTTCAATATCCGTGTGTTTTAAATAATCAAGTAATCTTCTGCGCTTACCGACCAGCTTTAATAAAGCTCGTTGTGTACTGAAGTCTTTATCATTCTTTTTCAGGTGCCCTGTCAGATGCTCAATCCGCTGAGTAAACAGGGCTATCTGGCTCTCGGGTGATCCGGTATCAGTATCGGATTTTCCATATTTTTTAAAAAGGTTCTTTTTCTTCTCTGCTGTTAAATACATTCTAAAAACTTTGAATAGCTCTAAAATAAGATTTGCAAAAGTATTTAATTTTTTTTAGAAATCAATATGTTTAATGAAAAAGTTATCTAAAACCCAACACCCTTATATAGCAGATCTCTAAGTTTTGTTATCTGAGATTTGGTCCCCAATACAAATATTTTATCCTTTGATGTTAATACTATTTCAGGTATAGGATTAATAACATATGACCTGTCGTCTCTTCTTAGGCCAATAATATTTGCTCCGGATTCGTTTCTGACATCCAGCTCACGGATTGTTTTACCGTCAAAGCAATCAGCTATATTTTTACATGATATTTCCTCCAGAGCCATATTTTCGGAACTCTGCAACATGATAAAATCTAAAAATTCAACAATATCAGGTTGAGTAACTAATTTGGCCATTCTCTGTCCGCCGATTTTATCAGGCATGATAATATTATTTGCTCCTGCTCTTCTAAGTTTCGAATCAGAATGTTCATCTGATGCCCGGCTAATGATTGTGAGTTTGGGATTAATTTCACGTGCTGTAAGAACAACTAATAAATTATCAGCATCTACAGGTAGTGTTGATATTAAAGCTTTGGCATTATTAATATAACACATCTCCAGTATTTCATCCTTTGTTGCATCACCATATACATAAAGCATATCCGGATCATCCAGGATAATTTTCATAGCCTGTTCATTATTCTCAACAACTACTAATGGTAATTTATGCTCTCTTAATTCCTGAACTACCTGCTTGCCATTTCTTCCATAGCCGCACACGATTATATGGTTTCTTAATTTTCTTATTTTTCTTTTCACTCTGGTATCTTTAAATATATTTCTGAATGTACCATCTACTACGTATCGAATAAATGTACTAACAGCATAGGCAAATATACCAAAACTAGAAACAATAAGAAAGGTAGTAAAATACATTCCAACTGTTGAAAGTGGTTCAACTTCCCTGAATCCTACTGTAGCAATGGTAATTATTGTCATGTAGAAGGCTTTGGAAAAAGACCATCCTTCGATTACCATATAACCTGTTACACCTATTAAAAGGGCAGTGATAAGTAACGTAAGGGCAATATATGCACTTTTTATGCTTTCCCTTTTCATTTATTATTTAGATGTAATTATTTTATTACCAATCAGGCAATGTAAACATTCTTTATGACTGCAATACTGGTTTTTCAACTGTATTAATGCTTGTGAGTAAAATGCACATTTTGAAATTATCCCTAATTTACCCCATTTTCTTGTAATACTATTATCTTCAGCAGGAATTTCAGTATAAAAACCAATTGTTCTTTCTTTTAATTCTTCCTTGCCTTTATACTGGCCAAATGCAAACAGAAAAGGTATTATTGTATTTATAACTATAATATTAAATGCGCTATCTCCGATAGATTTAACTTCTTTATTTGATTCTTTGCCAAAAATAAAGTGATTATTCCAATAATCTGATGTTTCCACATTAAAATATTTTCTTAATTGTGCTATTGAATCACATTCAATAACTTTTGAAAATAACCTGTTTGAATTATAAATAAGAGCAGCAAATTGTGCCAGCCTGATTGTTGGAAAATTTCTCGGGCGAAGTCTTAAAAATTTCCACATGTGATGATCAATAGGATTAAGACGGAATTTATTTTTAAGAAAGTTATATTCGCTTTTCAGTTTTATGTAATAATTGTCCTCAGGAATACTATTATTCAAAAAGCCAGCTTGCCCGAATAATAATGCCTCAATTTGGGTAATACTGTTTTTATGCCTTAGCAAATATTTAAATGGTAATGATTTGGCTAGTATTTCAAATGGTAATGAATTAACATTTAAACCAAAGTTCCTGGCAAGATGAATATAAAATGTTTCTTCCCAATCATTATTAGTGGCTTTTAAAGTATTATAAATTGCACGGACTTTCAGCTCCAAACGGGCTATTAATAGTACGTTCAGCCAGTAGTCCATGGTGAAATCGTCTATTTTATTTATCTCATTCTGGCACGGGATCCATAGCTCATTTGAAATTAGTCGTGAATAAATGTTATATAAATATTTATCAAATTTAAGCTCAATAGCCGGTATAGTTTCACCGTTAGTTCGCTTTGTTATTTGATCATTATTCATTACTGCATGCAGAATAACATTATCATAAGCTTTATCATTTGTATGATTATGTTTGTTCCAGTCAGATGAATTTATATGAATCTCCACATTTCCTGCCCATTTAATACCATTAATTATAATTGTTGCATTTATGAAATCCGGACCTGCATTTATATTAGGGTAGCCTGGATTCAATACGTCAATTTTTTCTCCGGTATCTGCAGTAAGATTATAGTTGTTAAATAATGAATATTTCCAAATGTAATGCAGGAATTCTTCAGTCATTTTATTATTACTGTGTATATGAAAATATTAAAAATATAAAAAAGAAGGAAAATTCTGAAAAGGTGAATAAAATATCGTATTAAACGATACTATTATCCTTAAGCAGCGTATTCATTTCATTTTGCAGCTTTTTTGCTTTCAGGCCTGCGGTTTCAGCGAATAGTTTTGTATTATCAGCATAAATTATTGATCTTGAAGAGCTGACTATTAATCCAAGATTTTTATTTCGTCCGTATTTGACAACCTCCTTTAAGTTTCCACCTTGAGCACCTATGCCGGGAACCAGTATGAAATGATCGGGGATAATGGCCCTGACTATTGCCAGTAAAGATGCTTTTGTGGCTCCGACTACATACATTATGTTATTGATGTTTCCCCAGTCTTTGGACTTTCGTATTATTGTTTCAAATACTCTTTCGTTTTGTCCTGTTTTAAGGAACTGGAAATCCTCAGCCCCCTGATTTGAAGTCAGTGCCAGAATAGCGATCCATTTATCTTTGTATTTGAGAAAGGGTAAAACAGAATCTTTACCCATATAGGAGGAGACAGTAATTGCATCAAATTTCAGGTTATTGAAAAAAGCCTCTGCATACATTTTTGAACTGTTCCCGATATCACCTCTTTTTGCATCGGCAATAAGAAATACATCAGGATAGTGCTTTTTAATGTAGGATACTGTTAATTCCAGGCTTTTCCAGCCATTAATACCATTACTTTCATAGAATGCAATATTAGGTTTGTACGCTATAACGTATCTGGCTGTTGCATCTATTATAAGTTTATTAAATTCAAAAGCCGGATTTTTGTATTTCAGGAGGAATGCAGGTATTTTCTGAACATCAGTATCCAGGCCTATACATAAAAAGCTTTTTTTGTTTTTGATGTTCAGAAATAATTGGGTGCAATTCATAAATTATAATAATATAGTTGATAATGAACTAATTAAGTCCACTTTCTTTAAGCCGTTCCGCATTTTCAGCTAATTGTAATTTATTAATTATTTCCTGAATATTGCCATCCATTATCGATGGTAAATCATATAAAGTAAGATTTATGCGATGATCAGTAACTCTTCCCTGCGGATAATTATATGTTCTTATTTTTGCTGAACGGTCTCCGGTTGATACCATTGTCTTTCTTCTGGAAGATATATTATCAAGATACTTTTGATGTTCAATATTATAAAGTCTGGTTCTAAGCTCGTTCATGGCTTTATCAAGGTTTTTCACCTGGGATTTTTGATCCTGGCATGTAACTATAATGCCAGAAGGAATATGAGTCAATCTTATCGCAGAATATGTAGTATTAACCGATTGTCCTCCCGGACCGGAAGAACAGAATCTGTCAATACGAATATCTTCCTGTTTAATATTTATATCAAACTCATCTGCTTCAGGTAATACAGCAACTGTTGCAGCTGATGTATGAACCCGTCCCTGTGTTTCAGTTTGTGGTATACGCTGAACACGGTGAACCCCTGACTCATATTTAAGTATTCCGTACACTCCTTCACCTTTGACATTCATTATAATTTCCTTAAAACCTCCTACCGTGCCTTCGGTAAAGTTAGACACTTCCAGCTTCCATCCTTTCTGCTCGCAAAACTTGGAATACATCCTTTGCAGGTCTCCTGCAAAAATACTTGCTTCATTACCTCCTGTACCTGCCCTGATTTCAAGTATGGCATTTTTGTTGTCTTCGGGATCAAAGGGAAGTAATAATAATTTTAGTTTTTCCTCTAAAGGGATTATCTTAAGATTTAATTCTTCCAGCTCTGTCTTGGCCATTTCTTTTAATTCTTCATCTTTATCTTCAGAAAGTATTTCCCTGGCGCTTTTAATATTACTTAAGATATTCCTGTATTCATCATATACACTTATTATAGGTTTGAGTTCTTTATATTCTTTATTTAACCTGACGTACTGCTTCATATCAGCTACTATTCCAGGCTCGTTAATTAATTTAGCAACCTCTTCAAATCTTTTTTTTACTCCTTCGAGTTTATCCAGGATTAGCTTATTATTCATAATTTAAAAGTGAAATTTTAATAATGAAATGTTCCAAATTCACTTTTGATTGTTAATGCTTTCTTATCAGCCCCTTCAACATATCCTATTACTTTGGCATCAACATTAAATTCTTTGGATATTGAAATGATATCATCAGCATATGATGGAGGTATATAGATTTCAAATCTGTGACCCATATTAAACACTTCATACATTTCGTCCCAGGGCGTTTCTGACTGTTCCTGAATTAACTTAAAAAGGACTGGCAATTCAAATAACTTATCTTTAATAATGTGAACATTGTTTATATATCTGCATACCTTAGTCTGGCCCCCGCCGGAACAATGAATCATCCCGTGAATATTTTTCCTGTGCGTCTCGAGGACCTTTTTTATAATTGGAGCGTAGGTACGTGTTGGAGATAACAATAGTTTCCCTGCATCCATGTCAAGATTTTCAATCTTATCAGTCAGTGAATACTTACCAGTATAAATCAATGATTGAGGGATTAAGTCATCATAAGTTTCAGGATACTTTGCAGCAAGATAATTTTCAAACATATCGTGTCTTGCGGAAGTAAGTCCGTTACTACCAATCCCGCTGTTGTATTCTTTTTCATAAACTGCCTTGCCGTCAGATGCTAATCCGACAATAACATCTCCTTTCTGAATATTATTTTCTATAACCTCTGACCTCTTCATCCTGCATGTGGCTGTTGAATCAACAGTGATGGTCCTTACCAGATCACCAATGTCAGCTGTCTCGCCACCTGATAAATATAGGTTTATTCCCCACTTTGCAAATTCCTGAATCAGGTCGTCATAACCTTTTAAAATAAACATAATTACATCACCCGGAATTTTCATCTTATTTCTTCCTATTGTTGATGAAAGGAGAATATTGTTTACGGCACCAACACATAATAAATCATCTATATTCATAATTACTGAGTCCTGTGCTATTCCTTTCCATACGGTATAATCACCAGTCTCCTTCCAGTACATGTATGCGAGTGCTGATTTTGTTCCGGCTCCATCTGCGTGCATGATATTGCAATACTCTTTGTCACCTGCAATGATATCAGGTAATATTTTACAAAAGGCATTGGGGAAAAGGCCGTTGTCAAAATCTTTAATAGCCTTGTACACATCTTCCTTGGTGGTTGATACACCTCGTTTGTTATATCTTGTCATTGCGCACATAAAACTCTGCTTTAGCTTAAAAAGGTAATAATTTAGCAAATGTATTATATATCTCTAAAATTAGTCAATTTTGCCAATAAAATGCTACTGTACTGAAAGAAGATATGAATATAGCAAGGAAGAGTATATTATAACCGGAGAAATTGATAAAAAAAACTTTCACAAGGAATTATTCCCTATGAAAGTATTAAGTCAAATATATTAGGAACTCTATCTGTTAATTAGTTTGGTTGACGAATTTAAGTATGTAAAAAATTCATTTCTTATATCATTATTAAGGAATCTGCCATTAAAACTTGAACTCGTTGTATTAGAACTTTCGTCTTCTACACCCCTCATTGTTACGCACATATGAGTAGCTTCAATTACTACAGCTACATCTTCAGTATTTAATACCTTCTTTAATTCGATGGCAATCTGTTGTGTTAATCTCTCCTGTAATTGGGGCCTTTTTGCATAATATTTTACTATTCTGTTTATTTTAGATAGTCCTATAACAGAACCATTTGAGATATATCCTATATGGACTTTTCCAATGATAGGCACAAAATGATGTTCGCAATATGAATTGAGTTTTATATCCTTTTCAACAAGCATCTGATTATAATCAAACTTGTTTTCAAATAGCTTTATCTTAGGTTCATTGTCAGGATTTAACCCACTAAATACTTCTTTAACAAACATCTTGGCAACCCTGTGAGGCGTACCTTTCAAACTATCATCAGAAAGATCTAAACCCAAAATATTCATTATTTCTGCAAAGTGTCTTTCTATAAGATCAATTTTTGATTTGTCATCCAGAACCTTTGCATTCAGTTCATCAGGCGCATATTCTGGTTGCGCAGCATATTCATTGGCAATAATTCTCAAGTGTTCGTTAAATTGAGCGTTTTTGCCATTTACTTTTGTTTTAAGAGTATTCCCGTTTAATTTCATGGTAATAAATAGTTACTTATAATCTGGAAGTGATTCCATTAATTTTTTACGAGCAAAAAATATCCTGCTCTTTACTGTTCCTATTTTAAGATTTAACTCATCTGCTATTTCTTTATACTTAAATCCCTGAACATGCATAATAAATGGAACTTTAAATTCATCATCCAGTAATTCAATCTTTTTCTCAATTTCCTGGGTAGAGTAAAATGATTCTGGCATACCCAGACCTGATGAATTGTGCAAATTCAGATAAAACAGATCTTTAGAATTGTCAAATGTCGTATTGACCTTAGATAATCTGCGATAATTATTAATAAATGTATTTTTCATTATTGTATAGGTCCATGCCTTAAGATTTGTATTATCTGAGAATTTATCCCTGTAAGAAATAGCTTTCAAAAAAGTTTCCTGCAATAAGTCCTTGGCGTCATCCCTATTAGAAGTCAGACGAACTGCAAATCTTTCAAGATTATCCCATAGACTTGTTAACTGGTAATTAAATTCTATTGCTGTCATGATTCATTAGTATTTAATAAAATTGTTTAACAAAATTAAACAATAATTAAACATTAAGCAAATCCTAATATTCTATAATATGCTTATTCTAAAAAAATTATAAATAATATATATGCTATTAAAGATTACTTATATTGCTAATATTATATTTATTTATATTTAATCTAAATAATATATAAATAACATATTGTATACTTAATAATAGTTATAATGTTTAATAAAAAAAGAAAGAAGATAAACATTAAATATATTTTCGAATTGGGATCAGCTAGGTTTCGGGAATTGGTTATTGCGTATTGCTTAAATGGGTAAATTTGAAATAGAATAGTATATTATTTTATAAAAACATTTTAAATTGCATTAAAAACTAAATCCAAGATTATATTGAAAAGAACTTTTATCGCCATTGATATCCCACTGGAATCAGGTATTGTTGAGCAAATTAATAAGCTTAAGTCTGAATTTATAGATGAAAAAATAAAATGGGTAAGACCACACCAGCATCATATAACTATACAGTTTCTCGGTAATGTGCAAAATTCAGACATTCTACATATAAGTGAAAGTCTGGATAAAGTTACAGGTAATTTCCCGGCATTCTCGCTCGAATTGACGGAATTCGGTGTTTTTAAGAATCTTAAAAATCCCAGGGTTTTATGGATAGGATTCAGACCTTGCGAACAGCTTGTAAAACTAAAGAATGCCGTTGAGGATGAAATGTCCAGGTTTGGCTTTGAAAAATCAGATAAATCCTTTTCACCTCATCTAACAATTGCACGTATTAAAACGTTAAGGCAGAGCGGAAAATTAAAGGAATTAATAGACAGGTACAGTGGAATAATACTTCAGGTAATTGAAGTGGGAGAAATAATTTTATATGAAAGCATACTTAAGCCGGAAGGACCTGAATACAATGTTATTAAAAAACATTCTTTGAAGTAAAATTGCTATATTGCTCTATTGCTGAATTATAATAAGAAATAAGTATCTTAATAAAAGAATAAAACAATAGAACAATAGAACAATAGAACAGTAGAACAATTATCAGATTCCTCTGCCCCTGATAATAGTAATTAGGGTATAAATAATAATTTTAAAATCAACATACAGGGACATGTTGTCAATATAGATAAGATCATATTTGAGGCGTTTAATCATCTGATCAACATTTTCAGCATAACCGAACTTAACTTGGCCCCATGATGTAATTCCTGGTCTCACCTTAAGAAGATGAACATAGTGTGGAGCTTTATTTATAATCCTGTCCTTGAAATACTTTCTTTCTGGCCGTGGTCCTACCAGAGACATTTCTCCTTTCAAAACATTATAAAAGTTTGGAATTTCATCCAGTCTGTGCTTTCTCATAAAACGGCCAAATTTGGTTACCCTGTCATCACTTTTAGACGATAATTCAGGTCCGTTCTTTTCAGCACCAACATACATTGATCTGAATTTATATAGTGTGAAAGGTTTTCCATATCTTCCTATTCTTTCATGGCTATAAAAAACGGGGCCCTTTGAAGTTAGCTTTATGCCTATAATAAGGAAAATGCAAAGCGGTGAAAGAACAACAAATGCAAACAGGGAAATAACAATATCTATAAAGTGTTTTAAATTCTCCTGCCATGCTGGCATAAGCTGATGAGAGATTTGTATAAGCGGGGTCCCGAAAATTGTATTCATCCTGACTTTTCCTGTTAGTATATCATACATGCTGGGTATGGCTTTTATTATGACATTACTATCTATCAAATTATTGATAATACGGCCGGTTTTATCATGTTCAGAAGAATCAATTGCAATAATTGCTTCCTCAACATTATGCTTGTCGATTACATCTTTTAATTCATCAAGCGTCCCCAGATGCGGTATGTATTTTCCCAATAAATATCCGGGTTTATCATTTACATTTACAAATCCTATTATTTTGTTCCCGCTGCTCCGGGATTGATTCTCTATTTCCAGATATGTATCTACTGCTTGCTGATTACTTCCGATTATAATAGTATTAAATCCTATTATCCTGTTGTGGATTTTATGAGTTGTATGTGTGGTAATAATCAGACGGGGAATATACGTCAGAGTAAAATGGAAAGAAAATAATGCAAAAAATGAGAGATAATAATTTGAGTAGGATCGGATAGTATCATCTAAAATTAATGCAAAGAACAGTACAAGAACACCAAAGAAACATATAAGTATTGTATGCCAGAGTTCCGAAAGTCTTGATTTTCTAAAGACCTGACGGTAATAACCTGATGAATAATAAAGAATTAACCAGAATATGGGGATAATTAAAAGTCCTAAATAAAATCTCTCATCAAAAGAAATGGGAATTTTATATCCAAACTTTAATGGCTCAATGTAGGCTTTTCTAAATACATAGAAACAGGTCCAACTCAATACTGCTGCTAAATAGTCTGAAATTAAGTACTTTGCCAGTTGTGGTTTCTTATTCATTTATAATTCTCTTATCATATCCCTGATTAAACTCACACAAAAATAAAAATTCTTATTAATACAGCGAATAAAATATTGATTAATAGTTAATATTATATTATTAAATGAAGAATTATGTATTTTAATGTGGGTTGTATAAATTACTAAATTTCATGCACTTTTTCAAATATTTTAAAGGCAGTAATGAGTGATTTGAAGTCATCTTCAAGATTTGTAAGTGATTTTGAATTATTGATTATTGTATCTCTGAATATGGTAAGTTCATAATATAAGGTATTGTTTGGGGCAGTTTTGAATGATTTTACTTTAAGCCTGTATGCGGATTTATCTTTGTAATTGGCTTTTTCAGGTAATAATAATTGTGTTTTGTTAGATTGAAAGTTGATTTTTATTATCTCATTCTGTAGAATAAAAGTTGCTTTATGATTATTCTTTAAAGCCAGACCAGTGCAACTTATATTTGCAACGCATCCATTGCTGAATTCCACTCTTGCATTTATTATATCAGGTTTATTTTTAAGGATACTTACGCCACAAGCTTTAATAAGTTTACTGTTGGACCTTATTATTGTATGTATTATATCTAAATTATTGATAATGGCAGAGAACAATGATGAATCTGTCTGATTTGATTCTAATTTGACCTGATGTTGAATTTCTATCAATCTGGCATCAGACAGTTTTTCAATAACTGAGTTAAGAGCAGCGTTATATTTAGCTGATTTCTGAACCATCAGTGTTATATTTGCTTCATTAGCAAGTTTTATTATTTGTGAGGCCTGCTCGTATGATCTTAGCAGTAACGGAGAAATATAAATATGTTTTGATTTCTTTAATGCTGAAATCACTGTTTCATAAATACAAGGTTGAGTGCTTACGATATCTATTGCGTCAACTGAATCCAAAAAATCCTCTTGAGACATAAACCTGTTTAGTTTCTTTGCCTGAGGATTTATTTTAGCAACCGGCCCGTTTGGATTATAATAACCTTGATATTTAAATTCAGGTATATTTTTTATTTTATTTATATGCTCAACGATCTCGTGATCATCTCCTATTATCCCAATTCTAATCATTTACATGACCTTTTTACAAACATAGAACATTTCCTAATAGACAATTTTTTTTTCAGACTAACTTATCAACTATTTTTGTTGATAAGATTACTTTTGTATAAGACAAACTTAAAATTCCATATGGAGGATAGTTATCTGCATAAAGGATTAAGGAAAAAACTGGTGGAAGAAATTAAGCGAAAGGGGATCAAGGATCAATCGGTACTGGATGCTATAAATAAGGTTCCAAGACATCTTTTTATGGATAGCAGTTTTACAAAATTTGCTTACAAAGACCAGGCATTCCCAATTGGATCCGGACAGACAATATCCCAGCCCTATACTGTAGCTTTTCAAACATAACTGCTTGAAGTAAAAAAAATGGATAAGATTCTTGAAATAGGCACTGGTTCAGGTTATCAGGCTGCAGTACTGATTGAACTTGGCGCCAAGGTATACACAATTGAAAGGCAAAAAAAACTGATGCTTAGGGCTAAAACCTTACTGCCAAAGATTGGCTACCATCCTCATTTTTTTTATGGTGATGGTTATTCAGGACTTCCTTCATATTCAAAATTCGATAAAATTTTAGTGACTGCTGCTGCTCCTGATATTCCCGAAAAATTACTTGAACAATTAAAAATTGGAGGAAGAATGGTAGTTCCGATAGGTAGTTCATATTCTCAGACTATGACTCTGGTGGTTAAAACCGGGGAGAACGATTATAAAAAATCTGAGCATGGCTATTTTGTATTTGTTCCGATGTTAAAAGGGAAAGTATGAAAAACTATATACTGTAAATTCAGGTCAATTGAAATAAATGTATTATTATTAATTGTTAAATGAGTAATATTAAAACTTTCAAGTAGTATAATTATGATTTCAATTGAGAAATTTATATTTAATGATTTTCAGGTAAATACATTTATACTATGGGATGAAACCAAAGACTGCCTGATAGTTGATCCCGGATGTTTTACCATTGAGGAAAAGAATGATTTTATAGAATACTTTAGTAAAAATAAATTAAAACCTGTAAAAATTATTAATACACATTGTCATGTCGATCATATTCTCGGGAATGCTTTTATTTTTAAAAATTTTAATATTCCAACCGCAGCGCATAAAGATGAACAGTATTTGTTAGATGAGGTAGTTGAATACGGACAAATGTTTGGTTTTATGGTTGAAAGGCCTCCTGATATTAATGAATACCTGGAAGAAAATAGTATGGTTAAATTTGGTATATCAAAACTAAATATTTTGCACGTTCCAGGTCATTCAAGAGGTAGTATTGCATTATATTCCCCGGATCAAAAATTTATAATTGCAGGTGATGTATTGTTTTATGGGGGTATTGGAAGGGCTGACTTACCCGGAGGCAACTATGACACTTTAATCAACAGCATTAAAACAAAGATATTAACCCTACCCGGAGACGTAATTGTATACCCCGGTCATGGCCCCTCAACTACTGTAAAAGCTGAAACTGACACAAATCCTTTTTTATAATTATTTTTTCATTTATTTTGAAAAGAATATTAATTTAAGAGCAATTAATTTAGCAATCTACTAATAGGAATTTATACATGGTAACCGATAGTTTTATTTCGCGTCATACTGGACCTCGTGATCATGAGATCAATGAAATGCTCACCAAAATTGGTGTTAATTCCCTGGATGAACTGATATCCAAAACGATTCCTGAATCAATAAGACTTAACAAGTCTTTGGATCTCCCGGATGAAATGAGTGAATATGAATATTCAAAATTTATAAGGAAGATTGCCTTAAAAAATAAAGTCTTTAGATCATATATCGGTATGGGATATTATGGCACAATTCTCCCGGCAGTAATCAAAAGAAATATCCTTGAAAATCCAGGCTGGTATACATCTTATACTCCTTATCAGGCTGAGATTTCTCAGGGAAGACTGGAAGCTTTATTGATATTTCAAACAGTTGTGATGGAACTTACGGGAATGGAAATTGCGAATGCCTCATTACTGGACGAGTCTACTGCCGCCGCTGAGGCAATGATAATGATGTTCAATATAAGATCAAGAGAATCTGTTAGTATGGGAGCAAATAAATTTTTTGTTGATGAAAATATTTTTCCTCAGACTCTGGAAGTTCTCAGGACACGTTCGAAACCGCTGGGCATTAAATTAATTACCGGGAAATATGATACGCTAAAATGGGATGATAAGTTTTTTGGCATATTTATTCAATATCCGGCTGGTGATGGGGAAATCAGAGACTATTCACAATTTGTTGATAGAGCACATAAAAATGAAATACTTGTAGCAGTTGCTGCTGACATTATGAGCCTGGTACTCATAACTCCTCCCGGAGAATGGGGTGCAGATATAGTAGTAGGATCAACACAAAGGTTTGGAATACCAATGGGTTGTGGCGGGCCCCATGCAGCCTATTTTGCCACCCACGATAAATTTAAAAGGTATATACCAGGCAGAATTATTGGGGTTACCCATGATAAAGAAGGGAAAATGGCATTAAGAATGGCACTTCAAACAAGGGAGCAGCATATAAAAAGAGAAAGAGCTACATCAAATATATGTACAGCACAGGCATTATTGGCAATAATGGCTGCAATGTATGCAGTATACCACGGACCCAAAGGCCTGAAAAGAATTGCCAGGCATATTCATCAGGTAGCCGGTATACTTTCTGAAAAATTAGCTGAACTTGGCTATAAACAGGTAAATGAAAATTTCTTTGATACTTTGAAGGTGATACTACCTAAAAACATTACTAAAAGGGATATAGAAATTTTGGCTCTGGATAAAAAGATCAATTTCAGATATTTTGATGAGAGAACAATTGGTATAAGTATAGATGAAACTACAACGCTCAATGATTTGAACGATATTATTGATGTATTTTCATATGTTGTCAAAACTCCTGTGAAGAAAGACAGAGAAATTGATGATAAAATATATTTTAATAACAAATATTTACGAACAACTGATTTTCTGGCTGTGGATATTTTTAACAGTTATCATTCTGAAACTGAAATCATGCGCTTTGTAAAAAAGCTGGAAAGGAAAGATTTCTCATTAACCCATTCTATGATTTCACTCGGTTCATGTACGATGAAACTTACTGCTGCAGTTGAATTATTTCCTCTAAGCTGGCAGGAATTTAGTGACATTCATCCATTTGTCCCAATTGATCAGATTGAAGGTTACCAGCAATTATTTTATGAACTGGGAAAATTTCTGAAAATAATTACAGGATATCCGGCAGTCTCATTTCAGCCTAATTCAGGCGCCGCAGGAGAGTACGCGGGTTTAATGGTAATAAGAAAATATCATGAAACTAAAGGTGAAAGCTACAGGGATGTAGTGCTAATACCATCTTCTGCTCACGGGACAAATCCGGCAAGCGGTGTTATGGCAGGATTTAAGGTTGTGATAATAAAATGTGATGAAAAAGGTAATATTGACATTCATGATTTAAAGGCTAAAGCTGAATACAATAAAGAATATCTTGCTGCCTTTATGGTAACTTATCCTTCAACCCATGGCGTTTTTGAGGCTAATATTAAAGAAATGGCCGATATTATACATAAAAACGGGGGACTTGTGTATTTAGATGGCGCAAATATGAATGCCCAGGTCGGACTCACCAGTCCTTCTATGATTGATGCAGATGTTTGTCATATTAATTTACATAAAACATTTGGGATTCCTCACGGAGGAGGTGGCCCCGGTATGGGACCAATTGCAGTGGCAGATCATCTGGTTGAATTTTTACCGACTCATCCGGTGGTTGAAACAGGAGGTATAAATGGAATTACAGCAGTTGCCAGCGCACCCTGGGGAAGTGCTAGTATTTTAACCATATCTCACGCTTATTGCTGCCTGCTTGGGAAATACGGACTAATCCATGCTTCAAAAATCGCGATATTAAATGCTAATTATATTGCAGCATGCCTCAATGATTATTATAAAGTATTATATAAAGGGGAAAACGGATTTATAGCCCACGAAATGATACTGGATTGCAGAGAGTTTAAACAAACGGCAAATGTCACTGAAACTGACATTGCCAAAAGATTAATGGATTATGGTTTTCATGCACCTACATTATCATTCCCTGTTTATGGAACTTTAATGGTTGAACCAACAGAAAGTGAGTCTTTACAGGAACTGGATAGATATATTGAAGCAATGATATCAATTTACAATGAAATTACAGAAATTATGGAAGATGGTAGTCCTGATGATAATGTATTGAAAAATGCTCCTCATACCGAGCAGGTAATTTCTTCCAATAAGTGGGCTCATAAATATACAAGACAAAAGGCAGCCTTCCCGCTTGAGTGGATCAGGGATAATAAACTCTGGCCCTCCGTTAGCCGGATTGACGAAGCCTATGGTGACAGAAATCTTATTTGTTCATGTGCAAGTATTTCTAACTATTAGTGAAATGTTTTATTAATTTTGTTGAAACTAATTTTCAACAGGGTTACTTTTTGGCAAAAAAACGAATTAAACATTGAACAGTAATATTAGTTATACAGAGAAAGAATTAGTCAATGGTATCATTTCAGAGAATGATGATGTACTCCTGTATATATATAAGAATAGTTACAGGCCTGTAAGACATTTAATTACCACAAACAGTGGTAACGAAGAAGATGCCCGTGATATTTTTCAGGACTCTTTGGTCATTTTATATAAAAAGTTGAAAAGTAATAACCTGAAACTTTATTGTTCAATAAGTACATTTATTTATTCTATCGCTAAGTTATTATGGCTTAAAGAATTAAAAATAAGAGGAAAGGAAGTGAAGGGATATAATGAGTATGATGATTATGCAGATGAGAGCAGTAATATTGTTAAGATTTATGAATATAACGAAAGATTAAGCTTTTACAGGAGAATATTCGAACAATTAAGTGAAGATTGTAAAAAAATCCTGAAAATGTTCATGAAAAACTTTACTATATCGGAAGTGACAAAAATAATGGGATATAGTTCAGAGCAACATACAAAAAATAGAAGATACAGGTGTAAGAAAGCACTGGTTAAAAGAATTATACAAAATCCTGAATATTATGAACTCAAAGATGAGGTCCACAATATTGATAGAGAAATACCTCGCTGGTACGCTAAAAGGTGAGAAGCTGAGGGTTTTTAAAAAGGAATTGAAGAATAGCAGTGAATTACGAGATGTGGTTATTCTTCATAAAGAGATAAATGATTGTATTGATGAAAACGAGATCATTAAGTTTAAAAACAAATTGAACAAAATATATTACCACTTTAGAAGGACAGAAAACGAGGATGCAAAGGAATTAATGCTGGATTCTACACCGGTGAAAAAAGGACTTACCCCTCAAAAACGGATAGTGATCATTGCAGCAAGCTTTACCCTTATTATAATAATAGGCTTACTTTTTTACAAATCAGTGAATAAAGTATATTCTAATAATGAACTGTTCAGTATGTACTATAAACCATATGAACCGGATATTATTATCAGATCTGATATTGATAAATTCAGGGATCTGGAGAATGCTATTCTGCTTTATGACAAAGGTAACTATAATACTGCTTTTGATAAATTTATTAGTATAATTATGCAGGATAATAACAACTATCTGGCACAATTTTACCTGGGCCTTACCTGTATGGAATTAAATAAATTTGATACAGCTATAGAGCAATTTACAAGTATTTCAGAAAACTGGGAAAGCCCTTTCAGGTATCACCTGGAATGGTATCTGGCTTTATGCTACTTAAAGAACAATAACAAGGAAGAGGCTAAAGCACTACTGATTCAAATAAAATCCACAAACAGATATTATAAAACAGAGGCTGAAGAAATATTAGATAAACTGAGTTAAATATTCTAATCCTCTAATAAGTTTTTCTGAAATCCCGGATTTTATATTTTTTTAAATAATAAATAAATATTGTTAACAAAAGCAGCACTGCTATTAAGAAATATTTGGTATTACTGCCTTTTGGAGGTAATGGACAGGTATCTCCAAATATTATATAGCCTGCCCAGTAATATGGATGAGCTTTTACGGGATCCGCATCTTTTAAATAATCAATCTTTGCATAATGCAATGCTTTTTCTTTTGGATACCCTTTTGAAAGGTAATAATAAAAGTTTTTCATAAGTTTTACGCTTGCTTTATCAGCAACTGCCCATTGAGTTAGTAATAAACCTGAACATCCAGAAAATACAAAACCTCTGGCAAGGCTTAATAATCCTTCACCTCTCTCCATTCTTCCATATCCTGTATTGCATCCGCTTAATACAACCAGATTTGCTTTTAATTTAATACCATATAATTCAAATGTATGTAATAAGCCATCTTCTTTTTTATCTTGTCCTGGAGTGAAAACCATTTTTGAAAACATTGGATTTTTATCATCAATTATTGTATGCATTGCCAGGTGGATAATATTAAAGTTAACAGCAGATTTTTTAAAATTTTCCTCTAAGGCCTGGCCGTTGATATATATTTTGCTTTTATAGAATTTGGAAATAAAATTTACTTCTTCTTTAGTTCCGATAAGAGGATTCAAGTTGTATAGGTTATTAGTTGCCGAATCATAATTGTGCTTCCCGGCATAACTACCATCGCCGTACTTTGGCACAAAAGCAATCAGTTTATTCCCATTGTGTTTGTGTTCCTTCTGATTCATCAACAATGAAGCAGAGTAAGCGTAACTCACAGGGTATTCGTTTAATAAATATGGTAATTCCCCAAAATCAGCAATAGCGGATTTAAAGGTATTCTTAGTTATTAAAACTTCAAAAGGGATCAGATTGAGAACTTCATCAGGTACAATTATCAGACTTTTGTTTTCAATCTGACCTGTAACTGGCTGTATTAAAATATTATATAAGTCAAATGCTATCTTAACAAAGTCGTTATAATCCTGAATATTATAATTTCCATACTTGTTCTCTGACAAAAGTCTTCTGATTTTAACAATATTTTCTGAAAAACTATTATCAATATCCTGCATGTACACAATAACAGTATCACTTGTAATAAGAAAAGTATATAGTTTTTTGTTTGTTAAAGTATATTCCAGTAATGCCTGGTTGTTCTCAATTGATGATTGAACCAGTTCGATTGGAACCGCATTCAGGTTGTATTTCAAATTGTAGTATCTGGGAAACTGGATTTCAAATAACCTTACTAATTCCTCTTCTTTCCTTGTTAATTCAAATAACCTGGATTTAATCGCATCAAGCTGGTAAGGTGATGTATATTCTGGTCCACTCAAATTTATCTGAAAGTTCAAACCTGCTATTTCATTTTTAATATTCTGTTCATAATAAATTAGTGAATCGGGAATATCTGCAAATTGTTTAGCTTTTTCTTCATTGATGTATGTTAATAGTATAAGGAATTTACCTTTTTCCGAAAAGTCAAAGGCTTCTTTAAGGTATTTATAATCATTTGTCAGTTTATAAATCTCCAGTGCTGCTTCCATACTATTGTTAAGGGTAATTTTTTGTGATTTTGAGAATCTAAGTTTTGTATTTTCATTGGTAAATGTGGTTATTACTTTTTCCTGCAATCTGGAAGCCAGTTTATAACATTCAAAGCCAGCCTCAAAATCCTTTAAATTGTTTGTTACTTTGGAATAATATTTATTCATGACATACGCTTTTCTTTTTAAAGTTGACAGTAATTGCATTCTGTCCCTTGCATCCTCAATATCAGGGTTTTTGTAAATATTTGTATTATTAAAAGTATTTGTTGCAGATATTAAACCCTTCTGCAGGGTATCCAAGGATCTTTGAAATTCACCCTGTCTGTAATAATATCTTCCCAGATATCTTAATATAATTGATACCTCCCGGCTTCTGTAATTACCATTGTTTATGGCAGAATTATATGAAAGCATTAAATACTCTGCTTCCCTGTCATTTTCCTGTGTGTCCCTGTATAAAAGACTTTTTAGTATATAAATATAAAACAGGGCCGGGTGATTTATACCCGATTCACGTATTGTCAAACTCTCGGCTAAATTGAAATAATACAAAGCATTTTTAAAATCTTTTAAAACAGAATAGCTGTTTCCAAGGGAGATATATGTGTAAACAGGTGAGATCCCTGTATTCTTTATTTCCTTTAGACTTTGCAGGTTGTATTCAATAGAACTGGTATAATCATTTTTATAATAGTATAATTCCCCGAGTTTCCTATAATTTAAAAAAACATAATCATGTAAAATGACTGACATTTCTGCCATTTTTAAGGATTTTTCAAAAAAGACTAAGGCTTTATCAAGCTTTTGAAGATATAATAGTATTCTGCCATGATAATAATAAATAATACAGTATTTATAGTGAGTTGGATTATAATTGGTGGAAAGTATATTCTCTGCTATATTTAAATATTTCAATGCCTTATCAAATTTATAAAACTTGCTGTAGTATAGGGTGCATGCTATATATATATCAAATAGTTTTTTATCCTCGGGGTATTTAAGAGAATCAATTAAAGATATACATCTGTTAAAATATTCTTTAGATTCGTATAATTTATCTTCATATGTATATAAATCAACAATACGACCCAGAACATAAATGAGCTCATTATTGTTTTTGTAATATTTCCGGCAGGTTTCCAGTGAAATCAAATAATAATTTAAGGCTTTTATAAAATTATCTTTTCTTGAATTTGCATATCCCAGTTCATTATATATTTGAATTAATAAACTATAATTTGTACTATCTTCCTTTTTTATTTCATCATGTAATCTCTCAAATAATGTTACAGCTTCTTTATAATAACCTGCTAAATTCAGAAACCGGCCCTTTAACATATAATAATCAGAGTAATACCTGTGATTATCTTCTAAAATACTTCTGTAATTATTATAGGTCCTGTTAAGTAATAATTCCACACTGTCAGTTTCACCCTTATCTAATAATATTCTTCCTTTATTAATCAGGTCAGCAAGATTATTTTCCTGTGATGCTTTTATATCTTCCTTTTTAATCACATTATTTGAAGGTGGATTTGAGATAATATTTATATTACAGATTATTAAAAGACAAACAGATGTGAAAAATGGTTTCATATTGATTCCTATTATAATCTGAATATTTTATACAAAAATATTATTTAAATGAATAATTAATATTAATAAAGGAATTCTTAATTTTAATGAAATTATAGCGGATACCGAAAAGCTTATAGAGTAGGTATTAAATTATTAAAGTTATTTGTTATGAAAAACACCTATGATGAACCAGTTAGGTTATTAATCAATGATGAGGATGATGATGAAGGTCGTCCACTGCCAGATCCTCCATAACTCTGGTTTCAATAAAAATCACTTGCACTATTCAAAAGAGCTGTATCAGAGTATAATTTAAGATGTCAGGGGCATATATAAATTAAACAGATAATCTATAATCTTTTATATAAAGCCGTTTAACCAATAATAATCCTGTCAGAATGATATATACTTTTTATACTTTGGTGCAGCTTTTTTATTTAATAAGTTTTATTCAGTTAACGAATTCCTGCCTGCAATATAAATTCTCCATTTATCAATTACAGCCTGCATATCATCAGGTAATTGAGAATCAAAAAACATATGCTTCCCTGATGCAGGATGTTCAAATCCCAGTGATTTTGCATGTAATGCTTGTCTTGGTAATATTTTAAAACAGTTTTGTACAAACTGTTTATATTTTGAAAAGGTTGTCCCCTTTAATATTTTATTGCCGCCATAGCGTTCATCATTAAACACAGGATGTTTGATATACTCCATATGTACTCTTATCTGGTGAGTTCTTCCCGTTTTCAGTTTACATTCAATAAGATTCACATATCCCAGTTTTTCAATTACTTTATAATAAGTGACAGCATTTTTACCGTATTCTTCATCGCCAGTTACCTGCATTTTCATTCTGTCGCGCTTGCTTCTTCCTATGTAGCCAGATATTTCCCCTTCATCACGTTCCAGATTACCCCAAACCAAAGCCTGGTATGTTCTTTCAACAGTATGATCAAAGAACTGTTTTGCCAGTCTGTTTAAAGCAATTTCTGTTTTGGCAATTACAATTATTCCTGAGGTGTCTTTATCAATTCTATGAACAAGTCCGGGCCTTATTTCCCCGGATTTAAATAATGGCAAATCCTTCAAGTGATAACTTAAAGCATTAACAAGTGTCCCTGTATAATTCCCATGTCCCGGATGTACAACCATTCCGGGGGCTTTATTAACAACTATAATTTCTTCATCTTCATAGACTATGTGAATAGGAATGTCCTCGGGAATAATTTCAACTTCCCGGGGAGGATGAGGGAGAACAATAGATATTATATTATCTGGTTTTACTTTATAACTGGGCTTAACAGGTTCATTATTTACAAGTATATTGCCTGCCCTGGCTGCATTCCGGATCCTGGTCCTGGAAATATTTTCTAGTTTGTTGTATAAATATTTATCAATACGCAATAAACCCTGCCCTTTGTCTACATTAAACCTGTAATGCTCGAATAATTCATTTTGCTCAATAGGTTCCGCCTGCATTTTGGGTTTATTGTATTAACGCTGTATTATAAATTTCCTGTTTATTGGCTTAAAGTCCGGTCCTGACACCCTCAGGATATATAATCCGGGCATAAAACTGGATATATTAATAACCGGAGTAATTTCGCCTGATGAATAAACCAGTTCTCCGAATAAATCATATATACTAACCGAAAGGGGATAGTCATTAAATAATAAAGGATATTGAATATTGATATATTCACTGGCCGGATTAGGATAAAGACTTAAGAGTTCTTCATAGTTTTTACTGATGCCTTTTATTGAGGAGGTTAATTGCTTAGTCCCAAATAAAAGTCTAATCATCAGCGAACCTTCAATATAATGGCTATTATGAAAAGATTTCCAGTTTCCTGTTAAGTTTGTCAGTATATTTTTTTTATTTGCATTATTTATATCATAGCCTAAATTCAGAAACTCTTCCGTAGTTTGCTGCCAGCCAACAAAAATAGTATCCGAGACAATCAATAAAGTATCAAGGGAGTACCTGGTAAACTGATTTAATCCTTTGGTAGAATCAGGATATTGAACAGGACTTTGCTCTAAATTTTCCGGATAAATTAATTTTCCCGGTAATCCCTTATCGTTATCCCATATACAAATTTTAAAGGGTTTTGTGGCATTATAATTATTCCTTGTTTTATTGAAATAAAAATCAATTGCTCTTAAGGTATCGGTTCTGTAAAGTTTAAATCTGTACGCCAGAAGTGCGCCCCTTGAAGACTCTCCTGAAATGCCAAAACCATATTCGGCAGTACCGTCGTCATAAGCATAATAGTCCAGGAATTTTTCAATTCTTTTAACTGTATCATTCCCTTTGTAGTGTTCTGTATTTCTAAAATAGGCAGCAATTTCAAATAAACCGATGTCTGCCTCGGTTTGTTGATAATAGGGTTTGAATCTGTCTCCACGGTCAATAACTGAGTTATTAAGAAATTGTTCTGTTATCCCATTATTTGGGTATGGTTCAATAAAATATGAATTTTCATTCAGGTCCTTGACATAGTACTGCCTGGTAACTGTTGTTGAATCATTGGGCGGAGTCAGTCGTTCATAAGCGTTTCTTATATAGATTGGTATCGTATCTAAACGTTCATCGGTTATAACGTTGTCAATATGTGACCAAGGCACTGATTCATAGTATCTTAAGGTTGATCTCAACGGCTCAATAAATGAAATGTCATTTATGCTGGCATGTTCCTGGAATGAGCGATTATCAAGCTGTATATAATCCAGGTGCCATTGATCTGCATTACTTAATGCACCTCTACCCTGTGTAACCTCATTATCAGATATACTTGTATAATTTCTGAACCTAAACTTAAAACCATTTTGAAAAAGACTATCATTTATTGATATTATAACCTGTATAAAAGTATCAGTTGGCCATGTTTCTGCTTTCCAGACAGATCCTGTCCATGCAGTATCTTCCTGAGAAAAGAATTCAAGCAGCAGACTATCTTTTTCTTCCGGTTTCTCACCTTTTCCTCCGGACTGATACCAGAAACTAAATGTTACCGGTTGGGCGGAACCTTTAAATTCTGATAAATCTATGGGACATGAAGTTAATGTATCAGAAGGAGTGATATCATTATCAGTTGCATAGATGTTACCTTCATCATCAATAGCATCCAGTGTTGCTACACCTATGGATAACGGTTCAATCGGATATGATGAATTTATAAATGCGTACCTGTCTTCCCATAAATCATCATCAGGGAAAACGGATGATGTTGAAAAATCGTCAAAAAAAGGAAGTTTTAAAGGTTCTGTGCCCTGAGTGCTTTTCTTTCTGTATTTGGATTCCCTGAGCTTGTTCTTTATTACCCTGTTTTCTGTTAAGCCAATAACTTCCTGGTTATAACCCCTAAAACAGTAAAAAGTTATTAAAGTAAATAAAAAGCCAATTTTCAGAAATTTAATCATACCAGTCATTATCTAATGTATCCGTCAGTTCAAATAACTCAATTTTACTGGAATCAATGGTTAACCATATATCTATTGAAGAACCTAACGGGATTAACTGACTTTTATTATGTCCGGGAATTTGTTTAAATATTCTGGCGTTAACAGAATCTTCATAATATATTACTGAAGAATCATAGGTTGGTTTACCGATTTTAAGAACAATACCTGACAGGATACTTTGGGCCTCTGTTAGTGTATATCCTATTATTGAAGGCACGACCGTTTTTTCATTGCTTAATCCTTTTCCTATTACCAGGTCTATTTTGGAATTTTTTATAATTGTGTCTCCTTCTTCTATTGTTCTTCCCTGATATTTTTGCTCTAATACTTCATTTATTGCCAGGTCCGGCTCATAAATCATTTCACCTACCCTGAGCCCGCAGGATATTAATTTGGATAAGGCCTGTCTTAATGTTAAATTAACCAAATCCGGCATTAAAATTTTCTCCGGACTAACAGAATTCATTGTCAGAAAAATCTTCCTGTTTTTTTTAACCTTAAAACCGGGGTCGGGATGTTGATCTACTACAGTGCCCCTTTCAAATTCATTAAGGTACACTGAGTCAAACAATACATACCGCAGTTTTTTTTGAGTCGTGACATTTTGAACTTCCTCGAGTGCTAATCCTGTAAAATCTGGTACTGAAAATGCTTCATTATGTCGTGTATAAATTTTTAACCATTTAAAAATTAACAGCAGAATTATTATACAAAAAATGAATGCCAGGATTATGTTTTTTAACAACAGATTTTTTGTAACGTACTTATAAATATTATTAATCTTCATAGAGAATGCCAGATGCGAGAATTAAAAATTTATGAAATTACTCGCAAAAATAAGATTATATTGTATTTTTTACATTATAAATGCTATAGATTTAGAAAAATCTGCAATATAAAATGATTATTCATTACTTCTGACAGTTATACTTAAGTCCGTTTAAAATATTAATATAAACGGTAAACTTAACTACAGAAATAATTTATCAAAAAGAGGATATAGACTTAATATTATTTGTGCCTTAATATATGGCAAACGCGGCCCCCGTTTTTTTCGAAGTAATCCTGGTGGTATTCTTCTGCCGGGTAAAAAATTGTTGCCGGTACAATCTCTGTAACTGCTTTATCTTTGAATACACCTGATTTATCAAATTTTTCCTTTGATTTTTGTGCTGCAATTTTTTGTTCTTCGCCGTGATAAAAAATCGCAGAACGGTACTGGCTACCGAAATCGGCACCCTGACTGTTTTTTGTGGTCGGATTATGCAACCGCCAGAAATAATCCAACAATTCTTCATAACTTATTACATTGGGATCGTACTTTACTTGTACTGCCTCAGCATGGCCTGTTTTCTCAGAGCTTACCATCTTATATGTCGGATTTTCAGTTTTTCCTCCTGTGTAACCGACAGTTGTTTCAACTACTCCATCCACCTTTTTAAGAATGTCTTCAACACCCCAGAAACAACCTGCTGCAAAGGTTGCAGTATCCAAATCAGTTTTCATATTCTTTTGTTTATTTTCTTCTTTAAATAATTCCAGGTATTCTCCATACCCTTCTTTCTCAAGATCTTCAACAGGTATGAACTTCAATGAAGCAGAATTGATGCAATACCTCAAACCAGTTGGTCCGGGCCCGTCATTAAAAACATGTCCGAGATGTGAATCACTGTTTTTAGTCCTGACCTCTGTTCTTTTCATCCCATGACTGAAATCCAGTTTCTTTACCATGGTTTCTTCTTCTAGCGGACCTGTAAAACATGGCCAGCCGGTCCCTGAATCAAACTTGTCCAATGAGCTGAATAACGGTTCTCCGGACACAATATCTACATAAATACCCTTTTCTTTATTATTCCAGTATTCATTCTGAAAAGGAGGTTCTGTGCCTTTTTCCTGTGTAACTTCATACTGCAATGGGGTTAATATTTTCTTTAAATCTTCCTTATTCACTTCTTTCTTATTTTGATTAAAACAGGATGTAGTAATAATTAAATTTACTATAATTAATAAGATAATATTCTTGTTGTTCATGAGTCATTTTTTTAAGAATGATTTTATCATATAACAATCGAAACAATAAAATGTTATAATAATTGAAATGCTCATTAATAAAAAATGTAAGCCATGTGAAGGAGAGTTATGGACACATGCTATTAACGGCTTATCTGAAAATGACTTTATTCTTGCAGCAAAGATTGATAATATTTTAAAGTAAATTTGCAGAAAAAATGTAAAATGACTTGTAAATTATTAGAAGGAAAAAAAGGGCTGATATTTGGAGTACTCAATGAAAAATCCATTGCCTGGAAGGTTGCTGAGAAATCTTATAGCGAAGGAGCTGAGCTTGTACTTTCCAATACAGCCGCTGCCCGGCGTTTGGGCGACATAGATCAGCTTGCAAAAAAAGTTAATGCTGAAGTAATAACTGCTGATGCTACCAGCATGGAAGATATAAACATTCTGTTAAGTAAAACCATGCAGATTTTCGGCGGGAAATTTGATTTTATCCTGCATTCAATAGGTATGTCCCAGAATGTAAGAAAGGGATTATCATATGATGAACTGAATTATGCCTTTTTCACCAAAACTCTTGATATATCAGCTTTGTCATTTCACAGGGTACTGTCAACAGCTTATAAAATGGATGCAATCAATGAATGGGGTTCGGTTGTTGCATTATCCTATATTGCTTCACAGCGGACCTTGCACGGATATAATGATATGGGAGATGCAAAAGCTTTACTGGAAGTTATAGCCAGAAGTTTCGGATATATTTATGGAAAAAACCGGAATGTAAGAATAAATACGATATCCCAGTCCCCAACGCTGACAACTGCAGGTAGCGGAGTAAAAGGAATGGAATCATTAATGGACTTCTCGCAGAAAATGTCTCCCCTGGGTAACGCAACAGCTGAAGATTGTGCAAATTATTGCATTACATTGTTTTCAGATCTTACGCGGAAAGTTACAATGCAGAACCTGTTTCATGACGGGGGCTTTTCCAGCATGGGTATGAGTCTTGAAGCAATGAAACATTACGATAGTATTATGAACTCCAAATAAGTTTTGTTATGGCATATACACTGCAACCGGGAGAGAAAGCTCCTGATTTTAATTTACCTGCTACAGATGGTAAGACATATAAACTGTCAGATTTTAATAGCAGCAAATACCTCGTAGTATTCTTCACCTGTAATCATTGCCCCTATGTAAAGGGATCTGATGAAATAACAAGGCAAACAGTTGAAAGATTCGCTTCAAAAGATGTCAAATTTGTCGGGATAAACTCAAATAGTAAGAATACGTATGAAGAAGACAGCTTTGAGAATATGGTAGAGCGCATGAATGAGCATAAATTCCCCTGGATCTATTTATATGATGAAACACAGGAAACAGCCAAATCTTATGGAGCATTAAAAACACCTCATTTTTATGTTTTTGATGAGAACAGGGAACTGGTTTATACAGGAAGAGGCGTTGACAGTCCGAGAGATACATCCAGAATGACAGTAAATGATATTGACCGCACATTAAGTGAGTTAACCGGAGGTAAACCTGTATCGGTCCCCATAACTAATCCTATAGGATGTAACATCAAGTGGCAAGGAAAAGACCCTCACTGGATGCCTGCAGATGCTTGTGATCTGGTATAAAAAAGTAATTATCTCACGCAACCAAAATCTCCTTTAGATCATCTATATTTTATTGGATATGGTTATTTTATCTCCTAAATTTATAAATTGCAGGAGAGGTTAAGTTATTGACCAACATATTAACTGGCAAAATTAAAACTTAAGTTCATGAAGAATTTTATTATAGTATGTTGCCTGTTAATCTTTGTTTTAATATCATGTGAAAAGAAAAACGATTCAGGCACCAAAGAGATAATGCAAAGAGTGGATGATTTAAGTACGGAGACTGGCTGATAAACAAGATTTATCAAAAAAAGTGGAAGACAAGTAATACTATTGTTTAATAATACTAAAATATCTTACCATGAAAGCAACAAGCGTTATTAGCCTTTTATTTATATTGACGATTATTCTAATTACTGGTTGTCAGAAGGATGATGATCTGGAAAGCCATGTAAAAAAAGAAAGAATCAGCGGGTATGTTCAGAAGGGTCCATTTATTAGTGGTACAGGAATTAGTATAAGTGAATTAGATAAAAATCTTACACAGACAGGTAAAGTATTTATGAGCCAGATCTCTGATAATAAAGGTACTTTTGAAATTACAGATATTGAATTGATTTCAAAATTCGCGAGTTTAAGAGCAGATGGTTTTTATTATAATGAGATTTTGGGAAAACAATCTTCTTCCCAGGTTACCTTATTTGCAGTTACTGACATATCTGATAAGGATAACATAAACATTAATATACTATCTCATTTGGAAAAAGCAAGAGTTGAATATTTAATCTCGGCCGGAAGCTCTTTTAGTGATGCTAAAAAGCAGGCACAGAAAGAAATTTTAGCAATTTTCAATATTGATAAAGAGGATATCAATTTTTCGGAAAACCTTGATATATCTAAAGAAGGAGATGATAATGGAATTTTGTTGGCCATATCTCTTATTCTGCAAGGCTTCAGAACAGAAGGTGAATTGACGGAACTTCTTTCAAATATTAGTGGAGACATAAAAGAGGACGGGATATTGGACAACAATTCGTTAGGCTCGGCATTAATCAATCATGCTGTATACATTAATGCAATTACAGTCAGGAACAACCTGGCTAACAGATATGCTGAGCTGGGTGATACAACAGAAATTCCTGATTTTGAAAAATACATTGCTGGTTTTATTTCTGAAACAGATTATCCTGTTACAGAATATATAATTGAATATCCTGAAACAGGTATGTATGGTAGGAATATTTTATATCCGAGTGATACCGTATATAGTGGAAAATTTTTTAGTCTGGCTGCAAACCTGGCTGAAGGTACAAGTTTGAAGATAAAAATAAACGGCTTCGATAGTGCAATGTGGTTTTATGCTTTAGGGTCGTCTTATAACTGGTCAATTACCATATTTGATGATAGCACCAAATCACAGGAATTTACGGCAATTGAATCTGATCACTCCTGTGATTTAAATATGTTATTTGATAACGGGAAATTTCTGATTGAGTATTTTGAGATGGGAGCGAGCTCGCCTACAAGAACAAAGACCATAATAAAAAAATAAATGGACGAAAAATTACCATACTTTACATAATAAAACACAGAAAAAAACGTAATATATATAACGAAATAATAAAGTATTTTTAGATCTGAAAGCGGTATTATAAGCCGGATGGGAGATTTCGATTTTTACATAGTCAATAACAATTAAAAAAAGTCAGGATTACCAGTGTTTGGCATAAATATTGTGGATAAATAATTAGAAGTTAAGTAGTAGTTTTTTCATAATAATTGTTTTAAGTAGGTTTAGGGTTAATAGTTAATGCTTTCAATGCCCCGGAAATATTCGGGGCTTTTCTTTTGTAAATCACCATTTAATAATTACTGAATTAAGAATTTTTTAAACCAAATTAAAGTTTAATTGTTTTTGTAATATTAGATCTAAGTAGTTTTAGGGTTACATTTGTTTTGAAGAAGCCCCGGAGTAATTCGGGGCTTTTCTATTATTAGTCAATTAGTTTTAACGATTAATTGCTAATCTAAAAGGAGGTCAGACAGTATCCGGATTTAAGTATCCAGCCCTTTAATCATGGATTACATAGTCTGGTTCCTGTTTAAATTTCTTTATTCTATTTAGCAATTCTGCAAATAAGATGAAAATTATTCGTATTTTTATATAAACAAACTCTAACTCCTTGAAATTATGAAAGAACAATTAAATCTTTTCGTTGAAAGTTCGCAGCAATTTTTAAACCAGATTGCTACTGCTTTACCCCAGATTATTGGGGCTTTGCTACTACTTATCATCGGCTGGATTATTGCCAGGGCTTTAAAAAATCTGATAATAAGACTTCTGAAATTAGTCAGGTTTTCATACTTAACTGAAAAAACCGGAATAGAAAAGTTTTTAAGAGAGGGAGGTATTAAAGTAACAGCCATTGATATTATTGGTACATTAGTCTACTGGATAGTTATGCTTCTGGTTATTTTGGCGACTTTGAACAGCATAAAGCTAACTGCTGCATCCACACTGTTTAATGAGATTATGTTATTCATTCCAAACATCATTGTAGCTATACTAATTTTAATCATTGGTGTTTATTTAGCCAGGTTAGTTGGGCAGATCTTAACGACCTCTTTAAAAAATATGAAAGAGGCTACAGCTGAAACTATTGGTAAAATTGGGTATTATGCTATACTTATTTTAACAGTGTTCATTATTTTAGGACAGTTGAACATTGGAGCAGAAATCGTAACAAGTGCATTTCAGATTTTATTTGGAGCACTATGTCTAGCACTTGGTCTGGCATTCGGATTGGGAGGTAAAGACTGGGCTGCAGATATTATAAATAAATACCTTAAAAAGAAAGATTAAAAGGAGATAATAAGTTCGATTAATTACTAATGTAACTGATTGACTGATTTTTAACTAAATCATTAGTGACAGGACTGCCTTAAAAGGGCAGTCCTTGTTATAGATATTTGACAATAGTCATATATAAGTTAGGTTGGAAGTATAAAACTAATAAAGCCGGAAATACTTACTATATGAAAATTACAAAATCATTAGTAATTTATCTTTTCATGTTCATTATTTTAGGATGCATCTCTGTGACAAATGAGGAAGATAAAAAATTAATTGATGAAATAGACAAATCGCTAAGATATGATTTATTAGATGCCTGGTATCCGGTCTCTCTGGATACTGTTCATGGAGGATTTCTCAGTGATTTTACCTATAACTGGCAGCCCGGAGGTCCTCAGAATAAAATGCTGGTAACCCAGACCAGGCATCTATGGACAGCTTCTGAAGCTGCGATGTTTTATAATGAATCCCTATACCGGCAAATAGCTGAACACGGATTCCGTTTTTTAAAGGACAAAATGTGGGATAAAAAGTATGGAGGATTTTACATGCAGCTCAATCGCAAGGGAGACTATACAGATAGTAACTTTGAGAATTATAAGATTGCATATGGCAATGCATTTGCAATATATGCACTGGCTTCCTATTATAAAATATCAGGAGATACTGCAGCACTGAATCTTGCCCGGAAAACATTTATGTGGCTTAACAAGCACAGTTACGATCCGAAATTCAAAGGGTACTTTAACATATTGGGAAGAGATGGCTCCTGGCCCTCTCCTGAGATGGACAATGCTTCAGGAGTAAGAACAAGTTACTTGTCTGCAACAGACTGGAAAGATCAGAATACTTCAATTCATTTACTTGAAGCTTTCACAGAATTATATAAAGTATGGCCAGATAGTTTCCTTCGTGATCGCCTGCTTGAAATGCTCGTATTAATCAGGGATACTATAATGAATAAAAATGGCTTTCTGGGTCTCTTTTTTGAAAGGGACTGGACACCCGTATCATTTCGTGATTCATCTGATGCAGTCAGGGAAGCTAATTATTACTATGATCATATTTCCTTTGGTCATGATGTTGAAACGGCATATCTGATGCTCGAAGCCTCTCATGTATTAGGTATTGAATCTGATACAAAAACATTAACATGCGCCAGAAAAATGGTTGATCATGCACTTGCTAATGGCTGGGATAAAAATAGGGGTGGATTTTACGATGCCGGGTATTATTTTAACGGTTCAGATTATATCTCTATAATAAACAATGCGAAAATATGGTGGGTACAGGCAGAAGGACTAAATGCCTTACTATTAATGGCAAAATTATTTCCGGAAGAGGACAAGTATTATTATGCCTTCAGGAAACAGTGGGAATATATAAATAAGTACCTGATCGACCATAAGCATGGAGGATGGTATGAAGAAGGACTGGATAATAGTCCGCATAAACTAAAAGCCCCCAAGGCATATGACTGGAAGATTAACTATCATAATGCACGGGCACTTATGAATTGCATAAAGATGTTAAAGTCAGAGCATGAATTAATAGATGAACTGTGATTTAAAAATAAAATAAACAGCATCTATGAAAAGACGAGATTTTATAAAGGCTGGCGCTGCTCTCGGAGCAGCATCTATTACAGGTCTTGGTGTTAATATTTTAGACAGTCCCGTAAAATCAGTCCCTGATTTTCCCCGCTACAGGGGCTTTAATCTACTTGCAAAATTCAGCGGCAGGGGCCCGAGTAAGAAATTTGATGAAGAAGACTTCGAGATAATGGCTGACTGGGGATTTGACTTTGCACGCATACCAATGTCATACTGGAACTGGGCGTCTAAAAATGACTGGTACAATATTAATGAGGATGTGCTTAAAGATATTGATGAGGTTGTTGATCTGGGCAGGCAATATAATATACATATTAACCTTAACTTTCACCGTGTACCAGGCTATTGTATAAACGGACGTAACCTGGAACCGGTGGATCTTTTTGACGACACTTCTGAAAACATGCAAAGGGCGCTGGATGCCGTAGTTTATCACTGGAAAATATTTGCAAAGCGCTACAAAGGTATCCCGAGTTCACAACTGAGTTTTGATCTCATTAATGAACCACCTTCCATGAAAGAAGAAACACGCTATGTGGAAGTTGTAAAAGCACTTGTTAAGGGGATAAGAGAAGAGGATCCTGACAGGCTGATTGTTGCTGATGGTAAAGATGTTGGAAGGAATCCTGTTTATGGTATTGCAGACATGGGTCTTGTGCAAAGCACACGCGGATATGAT